>Ga0209547_100106_pt1 | contig 17949 bp, 18 predicted proteins | sample UppTromicrDC3115_FD_185843 | JGI IMG/M metagenome (GOLD analysis project Ga0209547, IMG submission 185843) | Upper troposphere microbial communities from Oklahoma, USA - DC3-115 (SPAdes) (version 2) | ecosystem: Environmental > Air > Outdoor Air > Unclassified | place: USA: Oklahoma | collected...
ACTTAATGGTGCTGTTGCAACAACTGTGATGATACCACCTAGTACAATGCCCATTAATATAGGACTAGACGTTGTAGAGTCTTTAATAATATTTCCAATTTGAACTAATGTAGCATCTACAACAGGTGTTGTTCCCATTGCAATCAATCTTGTGATTGGAGCAATAACGATAATTGCAGCAATCAAATCAAGACCGTCTGGTAATTTTTGTTCCATCCATTTCATTCCAAAACTTGCAATATATGCTGCAACAAATCCTGGTAATAAATCCATATTCCCACATGCGACAGCTATAACAAATGCATATACCGGGGATACGCCCATCGCTAAAGCAACTAAACCAGCAGCAGCAACACCGCCAAGTCCTCCTGCCGCTTCACCAAGTTGCCCTAAAAAAGGAATACCAAACAAATCTCCGCCTACATATTTATGAAATGCTTCTACTAGAAATGATGCAATCGCTGCATTTGCAAGTGCACCCATTGCCTTCCCACCATTGGGCGCCTTACTTGTAAACAATGTAAATAAACATAAAACAATACCTAAAAATATAATCCCTATTAGTAAATTCATAATAACACCTTTCCCAATCTCTTTGAATGCGCTTTCATTTAATAAATATAAGTATAACACAGTTAATTTGTTTCTAAAAACAAATATTTGTTCAATATATAACTATTATTATAAATTTACATTTTTCAGAATATTGCGCTTTTTGAAGATGGGAAATGTCTAATAATTGCAGGTGTTATGATTATAGTGCCTTTTGCAGCGTTTCAATCATCTCACTAATTCGTACACGTTGTGCTTCATTTATGTAAACGACCACAGTTCTTTCATCAATTTCACTTCTCTTTTTACTTAAATAATCTAATTTTATCAATTTTTGAAGTGCTTTCGTTAAGTAGTATGGTTGTAATTCGGAGTATTTTGCAATGTCCTTTGCAGTGATTTCATTGTTGTTACAGTTATAAATGTAATTCAAGATAAATACTTCTTCATAATTTAGTTTATATTTATTTTTCGTCTCTTTAAAAAATTTCTTGCCTTCTTGATATGTTGCAATCAACTCATTTAATGTTTTAAAACTTTGCGTGTTCATCAAACCACTCCTTATGAATTTCGTGATGTTAATATATGTCACAGTGATTTCTAACAATATTAATATAACAATTTTAGCCTATTTTCCTTCTCAAGTTCAATATGACCAACTATGTAAAATATTAAAATTTCCTACTATTTTTTTAATATTTACTTTTAGATTTTAAATTTTAGTGAGCTATTTTTCTTTTTATTACTAAAAAAAGAATATAGGTATCCATTGTATTTATTAATTGATCTAATTCATAAAATGGGTTTATAAATGACATAAATAAAAAACAGACTATTCGTCAACTTAAACGTAACGAATAGCCCTTTCAGTTTCACAATTTACTCTGTTTCATAAATTAATGTGATTATATTTATTTTTTCTTACAATCTAATGTATCTAAGAAGCTAAGTGCTGCTAAACCTGTTAAATCTAACGCATGTTTAGCACCAGCTTTACCGTGCCCTGCCTCAAAGTGTTTGTATGCAGCAACACCTAAAACAGAAATAGTTAATAATGAAGCGATACGAGATAATCGTTTGCTTGCAAAACTCAACACAAAGAACACTGCGCTTAATGTTTCAACAGCGCCCGCTAATGGTACTGCATTTGCAGGTAAATTAAATACTTCTACAAATGTATCTTTCATGGATTGGTCACCTTTAAGTTTTGGTTTAGCTGCTCCATATAATTCTTTAGCTAATTTTAAATTTGTTAAATAACGTAATATCATTATAAAATCTCCTTTTATTTATTTTCAAAATATTTATCTACAATCGGTTTTACCCGTTCGCCTAATAACTTAATGGTATGCATCGTCTTTTCATGTGGCATAGAACCTACAGGAGTATGCAACATAAATCGTGTCAGCCCTAATGTTTCTATTGTATCGATAATTTTATTTGCTACTGTTTCTGGGCTACCTACGTATAAAGCACCATGCTCGCCTGCTTCCCTATCAAAGCTATTTTCATCATACATTGGCCAACCACGTTCTTTTGCTAAAACATCGTGGCTTGCTTTAACTGATGGGAAAAATTCTCGCTTAGCTTGTTCATCTGTTTCTGCAATGTATCCCCATGAATGCGTTGCAATTGGTAACTGATTGATATCATGACCATAAGATTCAGCAATCGCTTTATACATATCGATATTTCTTTTAAATCTTTTTGGGTCCCCACCAATTATAGCATAGGTTATCGGTAAACCCAGAGCTCCTGCTTTTAATGAAGACTCTGGTGTACCACCTGTAGCAATAGAGATTGGTAGTGGACCATTTTCAGTTCTTGGATAGACACCTAAATGATCTATAGATGGTCTAAGTTGTCCTTCCCAATGCACAATTTCATTTTGATTGATATTTAAAAGCAATTCAATCTTTTCATTAAATAGTTGTTCGTAGTCATTTAAATTATAACCAAATAATGGAAAAGATTCGATAAAAGAACCTCTGCCTACCATAATTTCTGCTCTACCATTTGATACAGCATCTAATGTAGAAAAACGTTCATAAACACGTACAGGATCATCTGATGATAACACCGTAACCGCACTACTTAATTTGATATGTTCTGTGTTTCTTGCAGCTGCTGCTAGTACTGTAACAGGATCAGAAACGGCATAATCAGGTCTATGATGTTCTCCTAACCCATAAACATCTAAACCAGACTGATCTGCAAGTTCAATTTCTTCTATTATATTGCGAATTCTTTCTGCATTTGATAATGCTGATTGCCGACCTTCATCCGTGTATATATCACTATTATCTGCAAATGATGTTAGTCCAAGTTCAACTTTCATATATTCACCTCGCTACTTAAGTATAATTTTTATACTAACTATATTAAGGCTTTGTTTATAAAGTGTCAATATGGTTGCTTAAATGTGTGTATTTCTCAAATTTTCCGCCATAAATTAGATTAATCAAAATATAATCGATAAATCATACTATGTATAAATATCATTTTCTTATGTTTTTAAATATATAAAATGTCTCTTATATTACTGTTTGTAATTTTCTGTTATTTTACAGCTTTGTAATATACTAAAGTGCAATGTTACACATTAAAATGCGAAAAGCCGATACGGTCAGTCTTTAGCAGTATGTTTGTACACACTTTCTTTGTTACATCACAACATTAATTATTAGAACTAAATTACAAAACGATAACAACCCACACAAACCTAACTTTTTCTGATAAAGTAATGCTTGTCGTTGAAACAGCGAATAAAAATTATAACAAATTGTCGTTTAGAGACTGGGATACAATTAAGACTAAAATTTAATTATTTACTATTCTTAGGAGGATATTTAACAATGAAAAAAATCGCTACAGCAACTATCGCTACTGCAGGAATCGCTACTTTTGCTTTTGCTCAAAATGAAGCAGATGCATCAGAAAATAACAATGGTGGGTACAATCCAAATGACCCAACTTCATATAGCTACTCATATACTATAGACCAACAAGGTAACTACCACTACACTTGGCAAGGTAACTGGAATCCAAGTTCAGCTGACCAAGGTCACAATAATAACTATAACTATGGTTACAGCAATAATAACGCTACAGCAACTCAATCTTATACAGCAAACAACCAAAGTACTGGTGGAAGAGGCGCAGTTTCAAACTCTACTTCAAACAGCAATGTTAAAGTAAGTACAACTAGTGCACCATCAAGTTCTTCAAACTCAATCTCAAGCACTTCAGGTTCATCAAACAACCTTTATACTGCTGGTCAATGTACATACTATGTATATGACAAAGTTGGCGGTAAAATCGGTTCTACTTGGGGTAACGCAAACAACTGGGCAAGCGCAGCAGCTGCTTCAGGTTACACAGTAAACAACAAACCTGCTTCAGGTTCAATCTTACAATCAACAGCTGGTGGTTACGGTCACGTAGCATATGTTGAAAATGTAAACAGCGACGGTTCAATCAACGTTTCTGAAATGAACTATGGTCACGGTGCTGGTGTTGTAACTTCACGTACAATCTCTGCTAGCGAAGCAGCAGGTTACAACTACATTCACTAATTAGTGCTTGCTAAAGACAATCCTTTGCGGATTGTCTTTTTTTGTGACAACAAATAAACTACACATACAAACCACAACCTCATAATACAGACTTGGCCTACTATAATATAGCTAGTTACTGTTTCTGCACAAAGTGTTTATCAATTAAGGCCTTATACTAACATAATAATGGCTAGTGAATTTTAAGTTACCTTATTAAGATAAATACTAATGTGAATAACAAGGTCTAGTAATACCCATTGAATATAAAAAATAAAAACTGCCGACAAAGCTGTAAACTTTGTTGGCAGTTTAATGTTAAGACATTACTTTCATCTTAAACTTACTTATATAAATACTTATTTAATATCATTATCAGCGCATGTATTAATTGAATGCGCAAACGAATCGGTTCTATAATGTAATATCGCTACAATATACACAACAAAACCGATCCTAAAATAGATAATAGAAGGATATTTAAAATCTTTATCTATACATATGATTGAATGAAGTAGCAATGAACTCATTTTACAAAAGTAATATCGCTACAATGATTACTATGTAAAATCAAACTCATTTCATCCATAGTTGTGTTTAACCTAAATAAATGATTTCAAACTTCTATTTTGAAATTTTGATAAAGAAATTGTAAATTTCATACACTTCTATAAGCTCAAGTGCACTATGACAGCTTTTCACTAAATAAATACAGGACAAGCTATAAAATCAAAAACTCAATTTCATACCCTATCCTGCATTTTATATTTTAAGTTTATGTTATTGTGTTTCACTTGGTTTTACTTTTTTAATACCGATACCTGTAAAGCCATAAAACAATGCGAATACAATACATAAGTAACAAGGTACTGTCCAAATGAAGAATTGGTCAACAGTAACACCGAGTTGCTGTGCGTAATAAATACCTGATGTGCCCCATGGAATTAATGGAATAATCATCGTTCCTGAATCTTCGAGCGTTCTCGACAAATTCGAACGATCAAGCCCCATTTTATTATACATTTCCATCATCAATACGCCGACCATGATAATCACTACAGAAGCAACGCCTGCAGCTAGTACCATCATGAGTCCACCTAATACTGTTGCAAGTACCAATTGTCCAACAGTATTGATATTTTTAGAAATTTTACCTAAAATCACGTCTAAACAGCCTGCTTTTTCAACAATACCTGCAAATGCATATCCACAAAAAATTGTGACAACAATTTCAGTCATGCTCATCATACCACCTTGTTCAACAAGGCTAATTGCTTTCTTAGTTAATTCACCACTACTTGCAGGAATCATATCTTTATTAAAACCGTTAAAAGTTGCGTTGAATCCATCTACCAGTTTAAAACCATTATTAAATGTACCGACAATAATCGCACTCAAACTGGAAATTAACATTGCTGGTACCGTTGATATTTTTAATAGCAAACAAACGATAATTACAACAAGCGGTATCCAGACAAAAACGTTAATATTGTAAATATGTGACAATTCTTTTAGCAACTCATTCACTTGGCTCGTATTCGTTTGACCTCCAAATTGTCGTCCTGCAATATACCAAACAATCAATCCAATAATAGATGCTGGTACGGTCGTCCAAACCATTGCTCTAATATGTGAAAAAATATTCACTTTCGTAACCAATGCTGCTAAATTTGTAGTGTCAGATAGCGGTGACATTTTATCACCAAATACCGCACCGGCTATAATTGCGCCAGCAGCCATTCCTGGTGTGATATGTAATTGTGCAGCAATAGCCATAAGCGCAATCCCTGCTGTAGATGCAGACCCCCATGCTGTACCCGTTGCGACAGAAGTAATTGCACAGATGATAAATGCAGATACTAAAAATAAATTAGGATTTAAAAATTCTAATCCATAGTATATTAAAGTTGGTACAGTCCCTGAATACATCCATGTACCTACTATAATGCCTACTGCTAATATAATAAAAATTGCAGGCATCGCCGTAGCTAAACGGTGTGTGATGCCTTCTTCTAAATCTTGCCATTTTAGACCTACACGTCTAGCTATAATCGCTGCATATGCAGACGCTAATATTAATAATGCTTGTATTGGTATATGGAATACTACAAACCCTGTAATCACTATAATAATCATCACTACGATTGTAGAAATTGATTCTAAAAATGTTGGTTGCCTTTTCATACACATTCCCCCCCTATTTACATTATTAAATTATTCTAATCCGAGTTTGTCTTTACCTAACTCATCAATTGTTAGTCCTTCTTCGAAGAAATCACGTTCTAAAATCGTTGACGCGATGACGATAATTGCATCGATATTAGGTGTTGCGACATCAATTTCACGTCCCAAACTAGACCATAGTACTAAACCGTATGCTATATCTTCTGTTAAATAACGATTTTTCACACGGTTAGGTCCTTTAATTTGTGAGAATACAGGACTAGTATTAAACAAGCGATTGAGTGGTTCGTCTTCATCCTGTCTTTCTAAATATCCACGTTCTATACGTGCTTCCTTAGCTGTAGATAATTCAAAACCAAGTTTGCGTCCCAATGTTAATCTTTCTAATTCTACGGCATGTAAGAGTCTAACAGTATGTCTTGTAATGCCTTCTTCGTATAATGCAAATTCATCTGCATAATCTATACGCCCTACATTCAATAAAGTTGGACCTGGATGTACTTCTGGGTTACCATTTTCAAGATTTGTCTTCCTTCACTATATATGGGTAAAGGGCTTCAATTTTATCAAATGCCTCACTTAAATAAGCTTTATCATATGTTGAAAAGTGAACTTTTCTTACGTTTAATGATAAATCTACGCGTGCTTCTTCAAAATTAACACGTGTCCCGTATGTAAGTGTATTTGCCTCAGCAAATTGCGGCATTTCCTCAATATGCATATCTTCTAACACATTCATGAAACGAATAGATCCCATCGAAGCTGCAATATTAAAGAAAATTAGTTGCTCACTTTTAACAAAAGGCGCCATTGTATACGCATAATGTTCAATGAATGACGATGGAATGACAATTTGAATAACTTCAGCGTCTTGAAGCACATATTCCATATCATCACTTATGTCAGTAAATGAGACAAAACTTTCTTCACCTTCATTATTAAAGGTAAAACCACCTTGTTCTATTGCTTTATCAAATTTATTCATGGATTGATTTCTGCAATATAGTTTTACTTCATGACCTTTGCTGTACATATCTAAAGCCGCTGTCACTGCTCCATTCCCTGAACCTACGATAGCTATTTTCATAATAACCCTTCTTTCTATTAAAATTTTGTATTCGCTATTTAGCATCACTATCAACTATAACCTATTCCCAAAATTCATAAACAATCGTTTAAAAACATAATGTTCTGGCTATAGTTAGTTAACACTATTAAAAGTGCATCACTACATTTTAACAAGTATACACAATACAATATAGCCATTTTAAAAAAATAAATAAATAATTTCAAAATGCATATAAACCATTTAGAAACTTTGGTATAGTTATGTTGTGAAATACATTAAATAGGAGGTTGTATCCTTATGACAGAACAATTCAATGAACAAACAAATCAAGCATATCAATCCAACTTTAATCAAGAACCTAATAGTGATGCGAGATTAATGGCTACATTAATCTATGTATTGAGCTTCTTCGCACCTTTACTAGCACCATTAATCATTTGGTTAATTAAACGTGAAGAATCTCCATTTGTTGATAGAGCTGGAAAAAACTACTTTAACTTTTTAATTTCTTATACTATATGGCTTACTGTTTCATCGATTGCTATGATTATATTAATTGGATTTATTCTTGTACCTGTGATTACAGTATTATTAATCGTCTTTACAATCATTGCTGCTGTAAAAGCATATAATGGTGAAGATTATTTAGCACCACTATCTATTAGATTCTTAAAATAATTTGAAACACAATTTTGTGATTCTTTACAACAGCTGTAACAATCAAATGTTTTAAAATCGAATTTTCAAGCTAAAAACCTTATAATATCAGTGTTTGCGATATGTTACGAGCGGACACCAATTTGTAACCTTACATCTCGTTTATTACAACGATATGTGAGGTTTTTTTAATTGTTTTACAAAAGCGTAACATTGCACACAAAGTCGATTTCTTCTGTTAGAGTATTACTTGTCGTTGAAAGCAAATCGAATTTACAAATTAAAAAATTAAGGCAATACTATTTGCCATTTAAATATTTACAATCTTTGGGAGGATTTTTAAATTATGAAAAAATTAGTAACAGCAACTACATTAACAGCAGGTATCGGTGCAGCAATCGTAGGTTTAGATCACGGAAATGAAGCAGACGCAGCAGAACAAACTCAACCAGCAGCTCAAGATAACACACAATCTACTGGTTCAAGTGCTAACTTATACACTGCAGGTCAATGTACTTGGTATGTATTCGATAAAGTTGGCGGTAACATTGGTTCTACTTGGGGCAATGCAAATAACTGGGCTTCAGCTGCTTCAGCTGCAGGTTACACAGTAAATAATTCACCTGAAGCTGGTTCAATTTTACAATCAACTGCTGGTGGTTATGGTCACGTAGCATACGTTGAAAGTGTAAACAATGATGGTTCAATCACTGTTTCTGAAATGAACTATAACGGTGGACCATTCTCAGTAAGTGAACGTACAATTTCAGCTGGTGAAGCAAGTTCATACAGCTACATCCACGTAAACTAATATGATTAACATTTGAATGTTTTTTAAACCGATTAAGTGCGCATGCTTAATCGGTTTTTTATGCATCCTCAATTATTGAATATTCAAGTATAATTTGAGAAAATTACATAGTTATTTAAAAATAAGGAGGTTCATTACATGCAATGGTTTAAAGTCATCTTAGCTGGTCTCATTGAAATCGTCTGGGTTACTGGTTTAAATACAGCTGATTCATTAATGAGTTGGATTGGCACATTTATAGTTATCATTATCAGTTTCTTTCTAGTTATATCTGCATGTAAATCGTTACCCGTAGGCACTGTATATGCCGTTTTTGTAGGTATTGGTTCAGTAGGTACGGTCATCGTCGACATGATTTTATTCAATGATCCGTTTAATAGCGTTAAAATTGCGCTTATTTTATTATTAGTCATTAGCATTATCGGCTTAAAGTTAACTACAGAGGAGGCTGAAAAATAATGGCTTGGTTACTGTTATTACTCGCAGGTTTATTAGAAGTAGTTGGTGTAGTTATTTTAAATGAAATTACCCGCACTAAGAGAAAATGGCTTGTCATTTTATTAGCAATTGCCTTTATTTGTAGTTTTAGCACACTTAAATTGGCTATGAATGATATTCCAATGGGTACAGCATATGCCATATGGAGTGGTATTGGTACAGCCGGTGGAACATTGGTCGGCATGATGTTTTATAACGAGTCTACAAATGCTAAACGTATTTTCTTTATTGCCTTAATCATATTATCCATCGTTGGATTGAAACTCGTAAATTAATGACAATTATCATCATACGCACGCACCTACCAATATATAAGACTATTTAAAATAAGTAATAGTATCATTTGTTTGAGCCAATGAATTTTAATATACTTTATATTAAAGGAAGTGATAAATCATGGTAAAAGTTTATATTGCAGGTCCAGTGCCTGACGTAGGATATCAATTATTGAAAGACCAAGGTTACACTGTTGAAATGTATGAAGGCAATGGCATTATAGATAAAGAAACCTTAAAAGTAGGTGTCAAAGATGCTGACGCCTTAATTAGTTTATTATCGACACCAGTGGATCAAGAAATCATTGATGCAGCCGATCATTTAAAAATTATCGCTAATTATGGTGCTGGCTTTAATAATGTTGATATTGATTATGCACGCAAACAAAATATTGATGTAACAAATACACCAAAAGCTTCAACAAATTCGACTGCTGAATTAACATTCGCACTTGTATTAGCAGTAGCGAGACGTATACCAGAAGGTGACAAGTTATGTCGAACAAGCGGTTTCGATGGTTGGGCGCCACTCTTTTTCCGCGGAAGAGAAGTTTCCGGTAAAACCATTGGCATTATTGGTCTCGGTGAAATTGGTGGTGCTGTTGCAAAACGCGCGAAAGCATTTGATATGAATGTACTTTACACAGGTCCACATCAAAAGAAAGATAAAGAACGAGAAATCGGCGCAAAATACGTCGACTTGGAAACATTACTCAAACATTCAGATTTTGTAACTATAAATGCAGCATATAGCCCAAGTTTGCATCATCAAATTGATACGAAACAATTGGAAATGATGAAGCCTACGAGTTACCTTATAAATGCATCTAGAGGGCCTATTGTTCATGAACAAGCACTTGTAAAGGCACTACAAGATAAAGTCATAGAAGGTGCAGCATTAGATGTTTATGAATTTGAACCTGAAATAAACGATACGCTTAAATCGTTAGATAATGTTGTCTTAACACCTCATATTGGTAACGCTACATTCGAATCACGCGATATGATGTCTAAAATTGTAGCTAATGACACAATCAGCAAGCTAAATAATCAAACACCTAAATTCATTGTGAATTAATCATTGTTCAACAATGCGAATCATTGCTCAAACAGCAATATAAGTAAAAAACCTCGAGTTGCGTATCATCACGCAACCCGAGGTTTATTTTATCTAAATATCTATTATTTACTTTTTGATTTATATAAGAATTTTGTCTGACCAGCAACAAGACGGTTTGGTATCACCTTAGCCAATAAATTCCTACCAGCTACAACAAGCTTATTACGTTTTTGGGCTATTTTACCAATTTTTCTTGAACGTTTTATAACCTTCTTAGTATGTTGTACTCGGAGTTTATCATAACGTTGTAAAGCAGCTTCAAATGGATAAGCCTGTAAACAATTAGTTAAGACAATAGCATCTTCCATTGCTTGTCCTGCGCCCTGCCCCATATTTGGTGTAGTTGCATGTGCTGCATCACCTAGCAATATCACACGTTGATAAACAAATGATTTTAAAGGTTGTAAATCATAGATATCATGTAATAAGATATCCGTTTCACTCTGTTTGTCTAACACTTGTCTTACTTCATTTGGAAAATGATTAAATCGTGCTTGTAAATGAGGTTTTCCAAACGCACGCATTTTAGCATCATTTTCCTTAGCATTAATAGAAATAAACCAATACGCTTGGTTGTTCAATAATGGTACAATCCCTACGCGACCTTTTGGCGACCAATACTCTTTTGCAATATTGTCTGTTTTAATATCTACATCATCTACTAAACCTCTAAACACTGTATAACCTTGATAGATTGATTTACTGTTTGGAACAACTGATTGTCTAATAATTGAATGTAAACCATCGGCTCCAATACATAAATCAAATGCTTCTGGTGCTTGTTCACTAAAATGTACAGTTACCTTCATTGCACCATTATCTATATGCGTCACTTGATGATTTGTATAAATAGTAGATTCAGGTAAATATGATTTGATGACATCTATTAAACTTTGGCGTGTCATAGTTAAATTAATTGTAGATTTTTTTAATTTAGCCTTACTGAGTACATTGTTTTTGTCATCTAATATTTCCATTGTATCAATGACTTGTCCAATATTTTTAATCCCTTTTGCTAAATCATGATTTCCTAATTTATCAATAACGTTGCCGCCAATGCCGATACCTGCACCCAATTCAGTGACTTCATTATTTTTTTCAAACACTTTAACATCGTGCCCTTGTTCGTTCAATAATGCAGCTGCTGTTAATCCACCTATACCAGCACCGATGATTGCTATTTTCATCTTTAATTCACTCCAAATTCACTATTCTTGTCTTAGTATCATTCATTAACCCGTTCGAATGTTGCTTTATCGTTTAGTTTTATAAGTAATAATCTTTCTTAATATGATCTTTCTTAATACCAAGTTTATCATAGTACACTTTCATAAATGTAGCGATATTTTCGTCCCATTCAATATCACTGGCATATTGATGTTCTCCGGGAGATGACGGATGCCACCTCATTTGGTATAACGAGAGTTGCTTATTTTCAAAATAATTATTTCTGACAAATTTCGCACCGCCCATAATCGCTTTCTCTGGTGAAGTCCAAGATTGTTTTTTAGCATAGCTACTACCTGTATGAACAGCATTCTCGTCAAATGCACCAATGCCATAAAAATTGTAATATTTCTTATGTTTGTCTTCGATACCCTTTGCCAGTTCAGATTTGCCATTGCCCGTCTCAACTAAAGCATGACTCACGAGATAAATTACATTAACCTCATATTTATCTTGCGCTTTCAAAAATGTCTTACCTTTTCCTTTTAAAATGCCTTTATCTTTTAAAATATCATTGAGTTCTTTTTCAGACATAGGCAGTTTCTCTGAAATGTCCATGTGATTAAGATTGTCTTTATCACTATTGACCGCCATCGCTTTTTTCACATCTGCTTTTGATGCTTTTACAAATTGGCCATCTTTCTCTGCCATATTTAATGTGCCTGCACCTACTTGTTTCTCTACTGCTTCGTTAAAAGTATGTGTCTTTTGATTATCAAAAAGATGCGTTTCATTAACTATGAATAACACGGCAAATATAATAGCAATAAGTATGATTATAAGCAATGGTATTTTACGTTTGATATTGTCATTCATTATGTGATATCTCCTTAATTTTTGCTATTTGGTTAACGTAATATACGCAATAATGATAGCGATGAGGACAATTACAAATGAAACATTAATTATAATTTTCATTGCTTTTCTATCTCTAAATAGCGTGTTAAATATCATTAAACTAATCGCTAAGGAAACAACAAACATCGTTATTGCCATTACCATATGCATCGTTGCTAACAGTACAATGCCAATGAGTAAAAAAACATTCGAGATGATAGCCATGATTTTTATTATTTTCGGATTGATACGCCTTCCACTCCTTGCTCTAAACTTAGTATAAATTTAACTCCAATAATAGAAATTGTATCACATTTGGCATGGATTCAATATGTCATTTTTCAAAGAACAAAAAGAGTGAGTCAGAAATCAAATGCATTACATTTGTTTTCTAAAACTCACTCAAATACATATACCGCTTTTTTAATTATAAAACTATTTAAAAACCGTTAACTTAATATTCAATTTAAGAATCTCTCGACATACCTCTTAACATATTTAGCATATACGTTAAGCTACGATTCATTTCGTCATCTTTTAAGATACCCATTAAACCAGTAATAGATGTTTTTTGATTAGGATTCGCTTTATTCGCAACACTAAGTCCTTTGTTAACTTTATTCAACATCGTCGTTAAATCATCAACATCTAAATCGCCAAGTAAGAATACCAAGGAGGCCATGTTCGAAATTAATCCAGTATACTGCTCTTTGTTTAACTCTACAGAGAATTTATTCGCAATAACGCCTCTACTCTTAACTGCACCAGACATTGCATCTAGAAGTTTCGCATCATCTAAAGTACTAATAAGATTGATTGCTTTTAGAATACTATCCTTGTTCGCTGCAATTGCATCGGTTACTTCTGCTAAACTCTCTTGTTTAACTTGCTCCTCTGATTTGTGCATACGTTTAATATTCGTTATTCTTTCAGCCATTATTTATTCACCTGACTTCCTGGGAATGTGTAATCTTCACGTTTCCATTTATCTTCAACACGTACACTATACTGTGGTTGACGTTGCTTATTCACACGGAAGTTTGTAGGATTTAACGGCGATTTACCTCTACGTGTTTTCACTTCCATACGACAACTTGTACGTTTATAAGACGGTGTATCCGTATCTTTATCTACATCACTATTTGTTAATAGATTAATTGCACCATGATCACCATTTGTCATCGCATTATTATTTAATGGAATATAAATTTCTTTGCCTTTTACTCTATCTGTTACGTGAGCAACGAGTTCTACTTCTCCAGTTTCCGAAATCAATTTAATTTCAGCACCTTCATGAATCCCTCTATCTTCGGCAAGTTCTGGTGATACTTCAACGAAAGCATTCGGCACCTTGTATTCAAGACCAGGTACTTTATAAGTCATATTACCTTCATGGAAATGTTCAAGTAAACGACCATTATTTACATGTAAGTCATACTCTTCATTTACTTTAAAGAAATTATCAAATGTCAGTGGATAGAAATTCGCTTTTTTATCTTCAAAATTAAATCCATTAAGATATAGCGTTGGCTCATCTGTACCATCTTCAGCTACTGGCCATTGTAAACTGTTATAACCATCTAATCTGTCATAGTTCACACCAGAGTATAGCGGTGTTAGACGTGCAATTTCATCCATGATTTGACTTGGGTGTTCATAATTCCAATCATAACCTAATGATTTTGCGACTGCTTGAATAATTTGCCAGTCTGGTTTTGAATCACCTTTAGGCTCTAACGCTTGATATAAACGTTGAATTCGACGTTCTGTATTAGTAAATGTTCCAGTTTTTTCTAATGATGGACTCGCTGGCAATACAACATCTGCATATGTTGCCGTAAACGTAAAGAACTCATCTTGAACAACTAAAAATCCAACTTTTTCTAATGCTGCTTGCACAAAGTTTATATTTGAGTCAACAATCCCAGTATCTTCTCCATATAAATAAAGGGAATCGATTTCACCATTATGAATACCTTCCATCATTTGATGATTATCTTTACCAACTTTGCTTGGTAATGTTTCGCCATATTCACGTTCAAATTTGGCTCTAATCACATCATCTGTAACTTTTGGTACCCTGGGAATTGGTCAGGCATACTACCCATATCACTACAGCCTTGAACGTTATTGTGTCCACGTAAAGGATAAGCACCAGAACCTGGTTTTCTATAGTTTCCTGTCGCTAATAATAAGTTCGAAATTGCAGTTGACGTATCACTACCAATATCTTGTTGCGTTACGCCCATCGCCCAAGCAATTGAAACAGATTTCGCATCTGCAACTTGATGTGCAAAATCAATTAACGCTTCTTGAGCAATACCTGTAGTTTCTTCGGCAAATGCCATTGTATAAGGTTCTAATGATTTATAATATTCATCAAAACTATTTACCCACTCATCAATAAATGCTTTGTCATGTAAGTCATTATCAATAATATACTTCGTCACTGCAGATAACCAAACTAAATCAGTACCTGGTTTCGGTTGATAGAAGTTGTCTGCACGCTCAGCCATTTCATGCTTACGAATGTCGAATACATTGAGCGTATTGTTATATAATTTATGTCCACGTTTAATACGAGATGCAATAACAGGATGTGCTTCGGCAGTATTTGTTCCAATTAATACAACCATATCTGCAATTTCAAGATCTTCTATAGAACCTGAATCGCCACCATGACCAACAGTTCTGAATAGACCTTTTGTTGCTGGTGCTTGACAATAACGTGAACAGTTATCCACGTTGTTTGTACCAATGACCTGTCTAGCCAATTTCTGCATTAAGTAAGATTCTTCATTCGTAGCTTTTGAAGAAGAGATGAACGCTAAGCCATCAGAACCATGTGATGCTTTAACCTTATTAAAATTATCCGCAACAACACTTAATGCCTCTTCCCATTCTACTTCTTCAAACTGTCCATTTTTACGTACTAAAGGTTTCGTCAAACGTTCATCAGAATCGATGTAATCCCAACCAAATTTCCCTTTCACACATGAAGAAATTTTATTGGCAGGTGATTCATGTTGAGGTTGAACTTTTAATACTTCTCTATCTTTTGTCCAAACATCGAAAGAACAACCCACACCACAGTATGTACATACAGTTTTTGTTTTTTCGATACGTTCTTCACGCATAGCCGCTTCTGAGTCTGAAACTGCAAATAACGGACCGTATCCTGGTTCCGCTTTTTTCGTTAAATCAATCATCGCCGCTAATGAACCTGGTTCTAAGTCTGTCATATAACCAGCGTTACCTTCCATATTGACTTCCATCATTGCGTTACATGGACAAACAGTTGCACATTGGCCACATCCAACACATGATGAGTCATTGATTGAAGTATCATTATCCCATATAACACGTGGTTGTTGGCGTTCCCAATCTATAGTCAACGTTTCGTTAACTTGCACATCTTGACATACTTCTACACAACGACCACATAAGATACATTGGTTTGGATCATAACGATAAAATGGACCGTAATCTTTTTCATATGGTTTCTCTTTATATTCGTATGTTTGATGTTCTAAGCCCCACTGATCCATTGTATTGTGAATTTCACAATCTCCGTTGTTATAATCACAAACTGTACAATATAACATGTGTTTCTCTAAGATACGATCTAATGCTTCTTTTTGACTCGTTTGTACTTTGTCATTTTGAGTATGTACAACCATTGGTTTGTCGATTGTTGTACTACATGCACGTTGCATTTGGCCATCAATTTCCACTGTACATGTATCACATGTTTGAATTGGACCAAGTGATTCGTTATAACATATTGATGGAACAAACGTATCTTGAGATTTTATAAATTCTAATAAATTCGTTCCAGGTTCAACAAGATAATCTTTGCCATCTAATGAGACAATTAAATGTTCTTGCATCTTCTTCACCCCTGCTTTTATATTTGTTTTGCCCATGCATTTACCTTCTTAAGATGTTTTATAACATTACATCTAAAAAGCCCCACACTTTTTCAAGATAATGTTACTTTATATTGTATAGATTTTGAGGAAATGTTAAGGTTTTCTATTATATTTACTCACTTTTAATAAAATAGCTCCATATTTATTTCAAACTATTTTTTAATTAGTATGTAAGTAGTAGTTACCTTTAATCACTGCATTAGATAAAGACTCTGTATTTGCGAAACGCAATTTACAGAGTCTTTAAAAATTAAATTCCTAAGTTGTCTTTAATACTAGATTCAATTTCGCTCAGTGAGCTTTCACTTGGTACGAAATAGTACAATCCATCGTCTTGAATGCCACCTTGACCATCTAGTTGATGTCTATGAACATTGTCGTTCGCATTTTTATAATTACTTCTTACTGTGTTTAATTCACCGATAGTTAAATCTGTTTTCACATTATCTTCAACATGATTCATCAAAGCATTAAAATGTGTTACAGAGCTTATGCCTGTTAATTTATTTGCTAAACCTTGAATTACAAGTTGTTGACGTTCTTGTCTACCAAAGTCTCCACCTGCACCATCTTCTTTACGACTTCTAATAAACGCCATCGCTTCATTACCGTCCATTTCAGTCTTTTCACCTTGTGTGAAGTGATAACCATGGAATGAGAATGTTGCATTACTTGTTACTGTAATGCCACCAACTGTATCAATCATGTCTTTCATACCATCCATATCTATAGTTGCATAATGATCGATTGGTACGTTCAATAATTTTTCAACAGATTTCACTGCCATATCAGGACCACCATATGCATAAGCATGGTTGATTTTCTCTGTTGTCCCTTTACCTATGATATCAGCTTGTGTATCTCTCGGAATACTCACAATTTCAGTTGTTTTCTTTTCCGGATTTACTGATAACACCATAATGGTATCACTACGTTGTCCACCACCATCAGCTGCTCTTTTAGCATCTGAATCGACACCAAACAATGCAATCGTAAAAGGATCACCATCATTTAAATTCACTTTTTTATCTCTAAGTTCAGATTTATCTCTATTTAAAGGATTGTGTATCGCTCCCCCAACTGAGAAAATTTTAAATCCTAAATAAATAACTGCAACTAATGCTAACAACGCTAAGATTCCAAAAAACCATAAAAAGATTTTAGCTGGTAAACCCATCTTTCTTTTTTTATCAGAACGATTCACTATTATCATTCTCCATTTCTCTATTCAAT
>Ga0209547_100107_pt1 | contig 17700 bp, 19 predicted proteins | sample UppTromicrDC3115_FD_185843 | JGI IMG/M metagenome (GOLD analysis project Ga0209547, IMG submission 185843) | Upper troposphere microbial communities from Oklahoma, USA - DC3-115 (SPAdes) (version 2) | ecosystem: Environmental > Air > Outdoor Air > Unclassified | place: USA: Oklahoma | collected...
ACTGTCATAGTGCATGCGCAAAGTCGATGGGATATGTTGCACCAAAGCTTTGGCAGTCAAACTTTTTCCAGAACCACTTTCTCCTACGAGCACATTGACTTTTGCTTCTCTCAAGCCAATATTCACCTGCTGTAATAAATGATTACCCTTGTTGTCTTTAATAGATAGATTTGTCATTTCGAGTATATTAGTCATCCATATCACGCTTCCCCTTTAATAATCTATCTCGCAATGCATCTCCAGTTAAATTAAATAATAATATCGTTACAGATATTAAGCATGCTGGCACAATTAATAACAATGGATACGAAGTCATATAATCTCTCCCCGCATTTAACATTGCGCCCCATTCAGGTGATGGCGGCTGCGCACCTAAACCTAAAAATGATAGTGATGATATATAGAGGATAATTTTCCCAAAATCTACTGTCATCAACACAATGATAGAAGGCATTACTTGCGGTAGAAAATGCTTAAATATAATGATATGCGTTGGAACATGAAACAACTTAGCCATTTGAATGTACGGTTTATTCATTTCACTATGTACGACTGCTCGCGTTAACCGTGTATAAGTCATCCATTTTATAATTGTAATGGCGATAACTAAATTCCATATACTTGGTTTAAAGAAACTTGCGAGTGCAATCATCAAGACAAATTCTGGAATACTGAGACCGATATCAATACAACGCATAATCACCGTATCGATCATGCCATGTTTATAACCCGCGATAAGTCCTAAAGGTACACCTATGATTACGGTAACTAATAGCGTTATCAAACTTATGATTAATGTGTATCGAGCACCAATAATTACTCTAGATAATAAGTCTCTCCCATAATCATCCGTACCTAACCAATGTCCTAAATTTGGAAATTCCAAACTTTGACTAAGGTTAACTTCAAATGCGCGATCCGAAGATACAAAGCATTGAGCAAGGATCAATATAAGTATATAAAAGGCAAATGTAAAAAAGATGATACGGTGTTTGCGTATATTTAATTGATTCATGGTGTTTCACCACCCTGACGACGTTGTTTTTGAATTTTTGAAGGTGATATTTGTCGACGTTTTGGATCAAGCCATAGTAACAATAAGTCGCTCAACGTGTTCGCTAATACAACCATCACACCTATCATGATGACAGCACCTTGAACCACTGGATAATCTCTTGCTCTTATACTATCAACTAGGAAGTGACCAATACCAGGTATACCGAAAAGATTTTCTATAACGACAGTACCACCAATCAGACTGCCTACAGACATACCCAGAACGGTAATGACAGGTACAATTGCCGGTTTAAAGATGTCTTTCCATAATATATGACGTTCAGACATCCCTCTTAACCTAGCCGCTTCAACTTCTTTAGACTGATATAGTTCAATTAAGGTCGAACGCATTAATCGAACATAATAAGCACTCATGCCAATACTTAAAGCAATAATTGGCAATATATAACCTGCCATTGAATCTAAACCAGATGAGGGCAACAAATTCAGTTTTTGTGCAAATACAAAAATCAAAATCGTACCTAAGAAAAATGACGGAATACTAACCGTAAACGACGACACTGTTCTTATCAATGCGTCTAACCATGTATGATAGTGTCGTGCTGTTATAATTCCTAATGGCACAGCTACTATAAATACGACAATGATAGTCATTACTGCGATAAACAATGTCGGTGGTGTATAATACATTAATTCATGTGTTACGGGCGCTCCAGTTTGATAACTTGTACCAAAATTTAATTGAGCGATTTGACCAAGCCATTGAATATATTGCACAATAACTGGCTGATTTAATCCTAGACGTTCTTTTGTTGCTTCTATTTGTTCGTTAGAAACATTTGCTACATCCAAATGTAATATTTTATCAACAGGATCTCCGGGCGTAAGTTTCATTAATATAAATGTAATAGTAGAAAGGACAAACAATACAATGATCATTTGTCCAATTCTAGAAAGTATATTTTTTAATAACATTATTTTTTATCTACCTTATAGTCTATTAGATATATACCTTCTGGTGATGCTTTTAAGTTACTCACCTTTTTATTCATTCCTACAATATTATCCATATATGTCAGATAACTATTAGCTAAATCTTTATCCGTAAGATTAATAATTTTATTTGCTAATTGATTACGTTCTGATTTATCTACAATTGTATTCAGTTTATCTATAAGCGCCGTTACTTCGTCATTATTATAAGCGCCAGCATTAATCGCACCTTTAGGTTTATACGCTTGATTGAAGAAATAGCCCGTATCTCCTCTTGGAATTGTGCCGAAGCTATACATAGACGCATCCCATTGCTTTTTATCTTTGAGATAACCTTCAATGTCATCTACATTACGAATGGTAATATCAATATTAGCTTTTTTAGCATCCGATTGAATGACTTGCGCCATTTTCGGAAGTTCTGGTCGACCATTATATGTGGACACCGTAAGTTTTAAAGGATGTTCTTTAGTATATCCTACTGCTTTCATGATTTTTTTAGCCTTATTGATATCTTGTTGTTGTACTGATTCTTTCTTAATAAAATCTAATTTGGAGTTAAATGGTCCTGTTGCAGGTGTTGCATGACCTTTAGATACATTTTTCGCCATACTTTCTCGGTTAACAATTTTATCCAATGCTTCGCGTACGGGTTTGGTCATTTTTTCACTCGAATGATTATACATGAGTAATGACGTTCTAAAACCTGAAACTGCAGATGTTGTTGTCTCGTCACCTTTGTTGAGTTCTTTTTCTTTTTCAACAGGAACATCTGTTATTACATCCGCTTTGCCAGATGCTAAATCACTCGTACGTGCATTACCATCCTCTTGGTATGTAACATTAATATGCTCTAAATTAGGTTTGCCTTGCCAATAATCTTTAAATCGGTCTAATTTAATATTCTGTGATTGTTTATAATCTTTGATTTGATACGGACCAGTACCCACTGGCGCTTGTGTCACATCACTTTTGGCGCTTGTATCATATATAGCTGAAAATGGACTCGCCAATTCAGAAACTAATTCAGGATATGCTTCTTTAGTCGTGATTGTCAGTTTTTGCCCATCAACTTTAATATCTTTAATTGGTAATGAGCCTTTTACAAGTTCACTTTTTTGTATGCTTTTTTCTAAACTTGCCTTTACTGCTTGTCCAGTAACTTTTTTACCATTTTGGAATTTAATATCATCTTTTAAAGTAATATCCAATTGCGTCGGTGACTTTTGTTTATAAGCCTTTACCAACAATTTCTGAATTTTACCATCTGCCCCTGCTTTAAATAATGATTCAGCAGCACCAATTTTAACAGGAACATCCGTGTCATAAGGCGCAATCGACGTCGTCTTCAATGGTAATTCAACGTTGAGTGTTTTATCGTTTGCTTTGTTTCCTGCACCGCTACAACCCGCTAATATCAATGCTAATACAACTATAAATGCAATTAGTCTTTTCATCCTATATTCCTTCTTTCAACATAAATGATACTTTACTTAACGTAATAAATGGATTGCTCATCATATGAATACGAATCAATCACATTACATAAAAATTAATGCATATCATTGCTTTGCTGTTCTTTCATTTGATTTCCAGCAAATAACATAATCCATGTAGCTATAATAAATGGCAGTGTAAATACTGGTAAGCCGAATGGTGTCAGTAATGTCGTCATTCCTGCATGAATTACAATTGTTAATAGAATACCTAATACAATACTAATGTATCGCTGAATTCTAGTGCTAAACGTAACGCCTAATGCCAATACAGTCAGTATGACGTTATAACCGAACAGACCGTCATTAATTTGGTCATGATTAGCACCTAATACAATGACTGCTATAAAGCCTATTAAATTCGCTATTATTGCAAAAATGCCTGCCTTTCTTGAAGCAATAAAAATACCTATTAGTATCAACAATCCAGCTAATACACTTTTTAATAAAAACACCTCACTAAATCCCGATAAAAAAGCATTTAAAAAATGAATGCTATGCCCAGAAAACTGAATTTCATGTATTGCATTGGGCAGAATATTTACATCTGCATTTACAAATTTAAATTGAAATGACATGAGTAACACTAACCAACTTACAAATACATACGGTATTGTAAGCATCGGTACACCAAAAGGTTTGAAAAATTCTCTGAAAGCTGAACCGATTGGCATCGTGATAATAATCGCAACAATTATAATAATCAAACTGTACCATTCCGGCACTAAGAATAACGTTAATGCAATAGCTGTAAGTACAGGATTAAAACCTGCTAATCCGGTATTGATTTCGTCGTCTGAGTAATTCGTCCTTTTCGCTAACAATAGTGCAATCATGCTTGCAATTAACGCCATTGTTCCTACTTTCCAACTTCCGACAAAGAGACCTAACAAAATAAATAATCCTGTCCAAGCATTATCTAGTAATAACACCTGTGCAATATTCTTTAATACAATACGAATCGCATTCACATTGTCACCTGATTTCTATATGTTTTGACCTAATCATGATATATCACTGTATAAAAAATTAAAAGCAAAACAAATCAGTTTCCATAAATATAAAATCGCAAAATAACTTCTTCACAAGTGCTTATTCTTGTAGTCCATAATAAATCGTCCTATTATTGAATTGCATATTTATTTTTTATGTACACAATTCAATTAATTGAAAGGTAGTGAGATTGTGCATTTTACACAACGTGAACAAGACAAACTCATGTTAGTTGTTGCAGCTGATTTGGCACGTAGACGTCAGCAAAGAGGATTAAAATTAAACTATCCCGAAGCAGTCGCGATTATCAGTTTCGAATTGCTCGAAGGTGCAAGAGATGGGAAGACTGTTGCAGAGCTTATGAGTTATGGCAAACAAATATTGAATGAAGAAGATGTGATGGAAGGCGTTGCAGATATGCTAACCGAAATGGAAATCGAAGCAACGTTCCCAGATGGTACAAAATTAATCACTGTCCATCATCCAATCGTCTAAAGGAGGATTTGGTTTATGAAACCTGGTGAAATAATAGTCAAACGTACTGAAATTGAAGTGAATCAAGGTCATCATGCGACCATTCTTAACGTTAAAAATACAGGTGATCGCCCTATTCAAGTAGGTTCCCACTATCATTTCTTCGAAGCGAACCCAGCGTTACAATTTGATCGTGAAAAGGCGTATGGCAAGCGCTTAGACATACCTGCTGGTGCTGCAGTTCGTTTTGAACCTGGAGATGAAAAGGAAATTCAACTTGTCGAATATAGTGGCAAGCGCAAAATATTTGGTTTTCATGGTGATGTAAATGGCCCTATTGACGAAAGTCGTGTTTATAAGCCTGAAGATGACCACACCGCAACTGAAATTATCGCTGAATCAGAAAAGACAAGTGACAATGCTAATAAAGAAAGAGGGAATAACGGATGAGCTTTAAAATGACTCAATCGCAATATACAAGCCTTTATGGCCCAACTGTCGGTGATTCCGTAAGATTAGGTGACACAAATTTATTTGCACGTGTAGAAAAAGATTATGCCACATTCGGTGACGAAGCTACATTCGGTGGCGGTAAATCTATTCGTGATGGTATGGCTCAAAATCCAAACGTCACTCGTGACGACAAACAAGTAGCCGACCTTGTCATTACAAATGCAATGATTATCGACTACGATAAAATTGTCAAAGCAGATATCGGTGTTAAAAATGGTTACATCATGAAAGTCGGTAAAGCAGGCAATCCAGATATCATGGACAATGTAGATATTATTATCGGTGCTACAACCGACATTATCTCAGCAGAAGGTAAAATTGTAACTGCTGGTGGCATAGATACACATGTACATTTTATCAATCCTGAACAATCACAAGTAGCTCTAGAGAGTGGTATTACCACACATATCGGCGGTGGTACTGGTGCATCCGAAGGTTCTAAAGCAACAACTGTAACACCTGGACCATGGCATTTACATCGCATGCTTTTAGCTGCCGAATCATTACCACTAAATATTGGCTTCACTGGTAAAGGACAAGCGGTAAATCACACTGCACTTGTTGAACAAATTCATGCAGGTGCAATTGGCTTAAAAGTGCACGAAGACTGGGGTGCTACACCTTCAGCACTAGATCACGCACTACAAGTTGCAGATGACTATGATATACAAATAGCATTACACGCAGATACGTTAAACGAGGCTGGCTTCATGGAACAAACAATGGCAGCCGTTAAAGACCGTGTATTACACATGTATCATACGGAAGGTGCTGGTGGTGGCCACGCGCCAGATTTAATTAAATCTGCAAGTTATTCAAATATCTTACCTTCATCTACAAATCCAACGTTGCCTTATACAGTCAATACGGTTGATGAACATTTAGATATGGTAATGATTACACATCATCTTAATGCATCTATTCCTGAAGATATAGCCTTTGCTGATTCTCGTATCCGTAAAGAAACAATTGCTGCAGAAGACGTATTACAAGATATGGGCGTTTTCAGCATGGTAAGTTCGGATTCTCAAGCAATGGGTCGTGTAGGTGAAGTTATTACACGTACTTGGCAAGTGGCACATCGTATGAAAGAACAACGCGGCTATTTAGACGGTGATAGCGAATATAGCGATAACAATCGCATCAAACGCTACATTGCGAAATATACAATTAATCCTGCCATTACACATGGTATCTCTGATTATGTCGGCTCAATTGATGAAGGTAAACTCGCTGACATTATCCTATGGGATCCTGCATTTTTCGGCGTAAAACCTGAAGTTATTGTTAAAGGTGGCTTAATAAATACTGCCATCAATGGAGATGCCAATGGATCCATACCTACTTCAGAACCTTTAAAATATCGTAAAATGTATGGCCAATTAGGTGGCAATATGCAAAGTACTGCAATGACTTTTGTTTCAACAACTGCCTACGATAACGATATTGGCAAACTTTTAGGTTTAAAACGTAAACTAAGACCCGTGCACAATATTCGTAAATTAAGTAAAAAAGACATGAAAAATAATAACGCAACACCACATTTAGATGTCGATCCACAAACATATGAAGTATTTGTAGACGGTGAAAAAATCACTAGTGAACCAGCAACAGAATTACCATTAACACAACGCTATTTCTTATTCTAGGAGGCCAACAATGATCATCGAAGAAATTGTAGGAAATATCGCTAACCTTACAGATAGCGAAAAAAATAAGCACATTGAAAAAGTATACTTGGAAAATTCTGATTTAGTTAAAAGAATCCAACGTGTCACAACAGATCATGGCAATGAAATTGGTATTCGTTTAAAACAACCCATCGATTTACAATATGGCGACATTTTATATCAAGATGATACAAATATGATTATCGTTGATGTAAACTCTGAAGACTTATTAGTCATTAAGCCTCGAACATTACAGGAAATGGGAGATATCGCACATCAACTTGGTAACAGACATTTACCAGCACAATTTACAGAGACTGAAATGCTCGTCCAATATGATTATTTGGTAGAATCGTTACTAAAAGATTTAGGTATACCTTATGAACATGAAGACCGCAAAGTCAATCAAGCGTTTAGACATATAGGACATTCTCATGATTGATCATGCACATTTACGCCTGTTTCAATTTTGCGATTCACAGTTTCCAACAGGTGCATTCAGTCATTCTTTTGGACTTGAAACTTATATACAACGCGATACCGTCCATGATGAAGCATCGTTTCAGCAATGGCTTACCCTATTTTTAAACGAACAATTAACATTCGCAGATGGGCTTGCAATGCGTCTTGTTTACGATGCACTCAATCAAGAAGATACGGCAGCTATCTTAAAATTAGACCGCCTACTCTTCGTTCAAAATTTACCAAAAGAAACCCGACAAGGTTCCAAGCAAATGGGCAATCGCATGGTTAAACTCGCTTCAGAACTTTACGACAGTGACTGGATTGACTGGTATCACTCGAAAATGAAAGCAAAACAAGCGACATTACACCCTGCTATTTGTTTTACCATGCTTGGTCACTATCTCGGTGTCGATATTGAAACCATTATTGATTATTATTTATATCAAAATGTGTCTAGTCTCACTCAAAATGCAGTACGTGCCATTCCATTAGGCCAAACTGCAGGTCAGCGTATTGTGCATAAAATGATACCTGTTATGAAAAAAACGAGAGAGCATATTATGACACTAGATCAATCTCAATTAGGTATAACTGCACCCGGTTTAGAGATTAATCAAATGGAACATGAAAATGTAAATGTAAGAATTTTTATTTCGTAGGAGGAAGACTTTTATGACAGATACAATAAAGATTGGTATAGGTGGACCTGTAGGTGCAGGTAAAACACAACTTATCGAAAAAATTGTTAAACGCTTAGCTAAAGACATGAGCATTGGCGTTATCACAAATGACATCTATACTAAAGAAGACGAAAAAATATTAGTCAATTCTGGTGTACTTCCAGAGGACCGTATTATTGGTGTTGAAACTGGGGGTTGCCCACATACAGCTATTCGTGAAGATGCATCTATGAACTTTGCAGCTATCGACGAATTGAAAGAACGTAATGATGATATCGAGTTAATTTTTATTGAATCAGGCGGCGACAATTTAGCTGCTACATTCAGCCCAGAACTCGTTGACTTTTCCATCTACATTATCGATGTCGCTCAAGGTGAAAAAATCCCACGTAAAGGCGGACAAGGTATGATCAAATCAGACTTCTTCGTCATTAACAAAACAGACTTAGCACCATATGTGGGCGCATCGTTAGATCGCATGGCTGAAGATACTAAAGTATTCCGTGGCAACCGACCATTTACGTTTACCAACCTAAAAACTGATGACGGTTTAGATGAAGTCATTCATTGGATGGAACAAGACGTATTTCTTAAAGGATTGGCTTAAATGTCTGAGCAGAAACAACATTGGACAGGTCAATTAGATTTATCTGTCTTTAATAATGGCAAAAAGTCAGTAGCTAGAGATATCTTTTTTGAAAAAGCTCTGAAAGTCATGCGCCCAGTTTATTTAAACAATTCTGATATCCCTACTTTCTATATTGTTAATGTTGGTGGGGGCTATTTAGACGGTGACCGCTATTCAATGAATTTCAATATAGATCCTGATGCCAAAGTTATTTTAACTTCTCAAGGTGCAACCAAAATTTACAAAACGCTAAATGATCATGTAGAGCAATATCAAACATTCAACATTAAGGATTATGGATATGCTGAGTATGTAGGTGATCCAATTATTGCATTTGAAAATGCTAAATTTTATCAACATAACCAATTTCATTTAACAAAGACAGCCGCATTATTCTATACCGATATCCTAACTCCAGGGTATTCCGAATCAGACAAAGCTTTCAGTTATAGTTATATGCATTTACTCAATGAAATCTTTGTCGATAATGAATTAGTCGTTTTTGATAATATGTTATTAGATCCATCCAAAAATAAAGTTACTGGAATTGGTTACATGGAAGACTATACACATTTAGGTTCATGTTATTTTATACATCCTAGTGTAAATCAAAAATTTATCGATGCAGTTTATGAACACATCAAACATTTTCAACAACAGTTTGATTGTCGTTTTGGCATTACACAATTACCTACACACGGGTTTAGCATACGTATTTTATCCAACAAAACACAAGTCATCGAATCTATACTCAATACGCTGCAATGTTATGTTGTGAAACAAATATTTGATCGAGATGTAGATTTTTTAAGAAAATATTAAGTGCTTGAAAAGCGTTTGGGACATAAATCCCTAGACTCAAAAAAGCGGACTAATCCTTAATATGGATTAGTCCGCTTTATTTAAAATCTTATGATTTTGATCGTGCATGCTTGCCTGGGGTATGGCTCGAGCCAGTAGTCTCTCACTCATACTATTCCCCTAGGCGTCAGCACGTTACAAAATCGGTACAATATATATTTTGCTCTTCAAAAAAATAAGGCCCTTTCGTATAATTTAATAAACACTACTAAACTAAATTAACGAGGTGCCTTATGTATAAAAATTATAACATGACTCAACTTACACTACCACTTGAAACTTCAATTTTAATACCTAAAAATGATAAGGGTTAGATATAAGCCAATTAATGTGAATAATAACACTGGGATCGTGATAATAATGCCGGTTTTAAAATAAGTTCCCCATGATATTTTTACACCTTTTTGAGATAGGACATGTAACCAGAGTAATGTAGCTAATGAACCAATCGGTGTAATCTTCGGACCTAAATCCGAGCCTATTACATTCGCATATATCATCCCTTCTTTAATGCTACCAACTGCGTGCGATTGACCTATCGCTATCGCATCAATTAAAACCGTAGGAAGATTGTTCATGATTGATGATAATATGGCTGCGATAAAGCCCATCCCTAGCACACTACCAAATAAACCATAATTTGAAATATATGATAATAAATCTGCTAAAACTGAAGTAATACCCACATTTTTCAATCCAAATACAACTAAATACATCCCAATGGAAAATACAACAATATTCCATGGTGCCCCCTTAACCACTTGTTTTGTATGTACTGCCGGCGATTTGCGTGCCAATAATACAAAAATGAGTGCAACTAGTCCAGCAATAATAGATACTGGGATTTGGATAAATTCACTAATAAGATAACCTACAAGCAAGACGCCTAAGACAACCCATGAGAGTTTAAAAAGTTGTTCATCCTTTATGGCACTTTTGGGTGATGCAAGATTATTCGTATCAAATGTCTTAGGAATAGAAGTTCTAAAATAGAGCCATAATACGACAATACTTGCTATCAATGAAAATATATTTGGTATAAACATACGACTTAAATATTCTACAAATCCAATATCAAAGTAATCCGCTGATACAATATTGACTAAATTACTTACAATTAACGGCAATGATGTTGTATCAGCAATAAATCCACTCGCAATAATAAACGGGAATATCACTTTTTGATTGAACCCTAAATTTCTGACCATTGCTAAAACAATCGGCGTTAGTATTAAAGCGGCACCATCATTTGCGAAAAATGCTGCTACTACTGAACCTAATACCATAATAAAAATAAACATTTTCAATCCATTGCCCTTTGATGCACTGACCATGTGTCTGGCTGACCATTCAAAGAAACCAATTTCATCTAATATTAATGAAATCAATATTACGGCTACAAACGTGAGTGTTGCGTTCCATACAATACTGGTAACTTCTACGACATCAGCAAAGGAAACCACGCCAGTAAGGATGGCAATAATGGCACCAATGAATGCTGTGACACCAATATCTAGCCCTTTCGGCTGCCATATGACAAAGAGTAATGTCAACAAGAAGATAGTAATTGCTAATATTGTCATGATGAACACGCTCCTGATGTCAGGTTATTACATATACATCTCTGATCAGATGTACTAATCATATTAAGATTTTGCTTAACCAACTCAAATGTCTCATAATTGAGTTGATACATATGTTTGTTTCCTTCTTTACGCGTTATAACCAAATCACTATCTACTAAGGCTTTCATGTGATGGCTCAGTGTCGGTTGTGAAAATTGAAAATGCGTTAATAAATCACACGCACATAATTCACCACATGAAATTAAATCTAATATTTCTAATCTACTTGGATCAGATAACACTTTTAATAGTGTTGCTAATGCTTGATAAGACATAACAAACCTCCTAGACACAACATAGACTAACATCTATATATATAAATGTCTATATAGTATGATACAAAAAAAGGAATGAGACAGAAATCAAATTTTCTAATAAAGATTTCTTAGCCCCACCCTGACAAGCATAACTAGGGTTGATAGGTTTACATGAGCTGAAGCTTATGCATAAGTCTCACTAACTTAATGAATTAAGCAGTGAGACTTTTCATTTTTCTTAGATAGTTAAATCATGTTAAGTAACCAAACGAGACTTGCAACAAATAAGACGATGGTAGTGATATAAATAATTAATTTTTGACCACTGCGCAGTGACTTTTCCTCTTTTGAAAATAAGTGAAATAACGTGCCATCTTTACCCATTAGCAATGTAATAGAATAAATAAGTAAGACAATCGCAATCACAAACAGGATTATTGCGATGAATAACATAGGTTCACTCCTTTATAAAATCATAACGAACTATTTCAAAACTATGTTCCATACTATCTTAACAATGCTTTATTTTAAAGAAAGACGCATATTTCTCAATCAAAATGGTAACACTCCTTTACTATCATTGATACAATAGTACCGGTTCATTAAACATTACATAGGAGTGATCGTGTGACAAAGGAATACATTTATCAAAATACTGTACAACCATCTTGGATAGATAATAATAACCATATGCATGATGCACAATACTATGCTGTATTCAGTGATGCTGTTGCTGGTTTTTTTGCATCGCTTGATTTTTCACGAGAATATCGTCAAAGCCAAGAGGTCACTATGTTTACAGTAGAAGCACATATTTCATTTTTAAAAGAACTGTTACTTGATGAAGCATTTTATATAAAAGTACATATATATAATTATGATGCTAAAAGAGTCCATTTATTTTTAAATATGTATAACAGTCAACATAAACCTAATGCGACATATGAAGTCATGATGATGGGCGTCAGCAACAAACAACGCAAGAGTATGAACTTCCCTGAACCTATACAAGCGAAAATTAAAGCTTATTTTGATCAACAACAAACGTTTGAAGCACCTAAACAATTAGGTCACGTCATTGGAATTCCACAAAAATAAAACCTTCTGACATAAAGATAACCCGAGTGTATGATATTAGTTCCTAAAACAAGTATTTAACGACTGTCTTAGGTTTGTCTATCATATTTCCCGGGTTATTTTTTTTCTGTTATTTCTAATTATATTCAATTACTTTAATGTATCTAATGCTTGTGTTAAATCTGATACTAAATCTTCTGTACCTTCAATTCCCACAGACAAGCGGATAAGTCCATCTGCAATGCCCTCTTTTTGACGAATATCTTTCGGAATTGATGCATGAGTCATTAATGCCGGTACTGATACTAAACTTTCTACAGCACCTAAGCTTTCTGCTAATGTGAAATATTGTAGTTTACTGATGACTTGTTTTGCACTTTCAATATCTTCTACCTCAAATGCAACGACACCTGTATGTCCTTCAGCTTGCGCTTGATGTATTTCGTGATTAAGGTGTTCAGCCATACTTGGATGGAAGACTTGTTTGACAGCTTGATGTTGTTGCAACATGTCAATAATCGCTAATGTATTACGTTGAACTTGATCCATACGTAATCCCAAAGTTTTCATACCACGAACGAGTAAGTAACTATCTTGTGGTCCAAGTACACCCCCCGTTGAATTTTGGATAAATCCAATACGCTCTGCTAAATCTGCATCTTTTGTCGCTACTAATCCAGCTACGACATCACTGTGGCCACCTAAATATTTCGTCGCAGAATGTAGGACAAGATCTATACCCAATGGTAATGGATTTTGGAAATAAGGTGTCATAAACGTATTATCGACAACGGATATTAAATTATGTTGCTGTGCAATTTCAGCCGATTTTTTAATATCTGTGACACGTAATAACGGATTGGACGGTGTTTCGATATATAACATTTTAGTTTCTGGTTTAATATATTGTTCAATTGTGTCGATATGCGTTGTATCTATGAAATCCGCTTCGATACCAAAGCGATTAAATACTTTTGTTAAAGCTCTATAAGTACCGCCATAAACATCAGAGTTAATGAGTAAATGATCGCCTTTATCTAGTAGCATCATAACCGCAGAAATTGCAGCCATACCTGAACCAAATGCAAAACCGTGTGTACCTTGCTCTAAGTCTGCAATCAATCCTTCTAAGGCACTACGTGTTGGATTCGCTGAACGAGAATATTCATAGCCTTGTCTCATATCACCAATGCCATCTTGTAAATACGTACTTGTTTGATAAATCGGTGTAGTTACTGCACCTGTATATGGATCTGTTGTCATACCACCGTGGATTAATTGAGTTTTTTTATTCATAATGATTTACTCCTTATAATTTAAAATTTGTTTAGACATGTATCGATCACTACCATCTGGAAAAATAGTAACGATGACACCTTGTTTAATATATTTTTTAATTTCTAATGCGCCTTGTAATGCCGCACCTGACGAACTCCCTACGAGCAATCCCTCTTGCTGCGCAATACGTTTCACATTGTTGAAAGCATCTTCGTCACTGACCTTGATGATATCAGCAACTAATGATTTTGATAGAAAATTAGGCCACTTTTCAGAACCAATCCCTTCTATATCATGCGCATGAGGCTGGCCACCACTTAAAATAGAGCCTTCAGGTTCTACGATGACACTCTCAACTTGATGTGCTGTTAAATGCCTAGCTACGCCTGTAAAAGTGCCTCCCGAACCAACGCCACTGACAAAATAATCGACATTGTCTAACTGATCTGTAATTTCCTTACCTAATGTTGATTGATAAGCTTGCGGATTATGTTTAGACTCAAATTGATTTAAGTAATAGGCCCCCGTACTTTGTTCATAAGCTTGTGCAGCTACTTGAGCACCAGTCATACCCAATGCTTGTTCAGTTCGGATTACCTTTGCACCTAAAGCTTTAATGATTGCTATCTTTTCTTCTGCAAAACCTTCTGGTGCAAAAATAACTGCCTGTATATTATAGTGATTTGCTGCTAACGCTATGCCAATCCCTGTATTGCCAGCCGATGCTTCTACAACCGTATCACCTTGTTGAATTTTATTTTCTTTTATAGCCATTTCAATCAAGTGTTTACCTAGCCTATCTTTTACACTTCCACCTGGATTAAACTGTTCTAACTTTGCATATATCTGCACATCTTTATCACTAAATGACTGTAACAGTATCAGTGGTGTGTTTCCTATTAAATCAAACGCAATCATAGTTCTCCTCCGAGCTAGCCCATTTTCCCATTCCTTACTATACCGATAAGAACTATATATTCTTTCACTCGAATTTGCAAATAATATTTTTCAGAACTCAATCTGATACTTCCGTGTCATCTAAACAAATTCTTAAATTTTAACTGTCTAAGCAAACAAAAAGACTGAAACAAAATAACTGTTCCAGCCTGCTTCTGATACAAATCCCTTTATTAACCTGTGATTTGTACCATCTTTATTAAGAATCATTGTGTATCTATATCATATAACCCCGTTAAAACGTTAGCTTCTAAATCGCTTATCTTCACTTTAAATGGCTGTGTTTGGATCAATTGATGTGTTGCAGCATAGGATTCAATACGTGCTTTATAAGGCAATGTACTTTGTGTAACACCACCGCCTAGCACGATATTATGACAATTAAATATGCTAAACAAATTTGTGCATAACTGTTGTGTTAATAACAATACTTCTTCAATCATTTCAGTTATAGTCGCATTGCTATCATTGTTATACATTGCTATGGCTTCTTGGGTACTCACCGGTTTTTGTAAAATTTCACTTGCTTTTCGACTTATTGCTACACCGGAAATTTCATTTTCCACACAGCCATACTGTTTACATACCGGACATTGATATGCACTATCGCTTTTTAGTATCGTATGTCCAATTTCTCCAAAATTCCCTTCACTGCCCGCTACTAATTTACCATTTCTAACGTATGCCATTCCGACACCTGTACTGATTGTTAAATAAATTAAATCTTCAACTGGTGTTTGCAGATGACGATATTCTGCAAGTATCGCCGCATTAGTATCATTAACAAAATAAGGTTGGAAGCCACTATGTTCAGAGATATAATCTCCGGCATGAAACCCATTATATTGTTGTAAATTAGGTGGATTTAAAAATAACCCCTTCGAATAATCGCATGGTCCAGGCATTGCAATATTCAGTGTTGTGGTTGCAACATCATACTGTTGCACATATTCCTGCGCCACACGTATAATTTCAGCAAACTCTTTTTCAGGATTATCACAATATGTCGTAAATTTTTGATAAGCGACAACTTCTAAATCTTGATTAATCAAACCTATGATAGTCTTAGTTCCACCAATATCCACACATATTTTCAACATCCTTCATCAACTCCGTCTTAAATATTAGTTTTAGTATGAACAAAAAAAGACGCAGAGCAAAGCATTTTGTCTAAAAAATGCAATTCTCTGCGATAATATCTATACATAACTTGTGATTAATGTCATGTTACCCTCAAATACGATATTTTGGTCTTCCGTTGTTAAAATAAAGTGTGATCCTTTCATTATTTCATAGGTTTCTTCACCTGTTGTAACGCTGCCACTACCCTCAACAACAGAAACCAGGCAATACGCTTGCGGCTTTTCATATGTTAATTGACCGTCGATCACCCAACGTTCAACTGTGAAAAATGAATTTGACACAAATTGCGTGAACTGTTGTCCTTGTATCTCTTTATGAACAGGCGTTGTGTTCGGTGAACCCGATGTTAAATCAATGACTGCCTTACTTTCTTCCAAATGCAATGCACGTTGGTTTCCATTGGCATCTTTACGATTATAATCATATATACGATATGTCGTATCCGATGACTGCTGAGTCTCTAATATCAATATGCCTTCACCAATAGCATGCACCGTTCCAGCAGGCACATAGAAAAAGTCCCCCGCTTGAACTTTCACTTTTTTAAACAATGCATCGAATTGCTCATGATCAATCATTTGATTTAATGTTTGTTGATCCGTTGCATTTACACCATAAATAATTTCTGCATCTTCTTTAGCATCTAAAATGTACCAACACTCAGTTTTACCAAATTCACCTTCGTGCGCTTGTGCATATGCATCATTAGGATGTACTTGTACGGATAATTTATCATTCGCATCCAAAATTTTAGTCAATAATGGGAATTTTTCATCCTTTGGACTTCCAAACAACGCTCGGTCTGTATTCCATACATCTTCTAATGTTTTCCCTTGATGTGCGCCATTTATAATTGTATTCGGTCCATTTGGATGCGCGGAAATCCCCCAACATTCTCCAGTGTGGTCATTGGGAATATCATAGTGAAACGCTTCAAGTGCATGACCACCCCAAATACGTTCTTGGAATACTGGTTGTAAAAATAATGGCATCAGTTAGTCCCTCCATCTTATATTTCTTTTAGTATAGCGTAGATTTCTTCTTTATGTGTTGCATCGATTAAATTTTGACGTGTCTCGTCATCCATCAGCGCACGAGATAGGCGTTGCAAGAGTTTCAAATGCGTGTCACTACTATCACTTGGCACTGCAATGAGAAAGACCATCTGTGGTAGTGTACCATCTAAACTATCCCAGTTGACACCCTGCTTATTGTTCAATACGGCCACTATTGGTTGTTTAACGGCTTCTGATTTCGCATGTGGAATTGCAACATTCATACCTATTGCCGTCGTAGATTGTGCTTCTCGTTTCAATACATCACCTTTCAACAATTGTTTATCAGTAATATATTGATGTGCTTCCAATTGATCGACTAATTGATCAATTGCTTCATCTCTCGTTATTTTTGTATCCATAATTTTAATCACTTCTTCATTAAACACTTCTGTTGCTGTTACTTCATTTGAATGTGCTGTCGTCGTGTCATGATGTTGTGGTTGATTGCCTTTCGCGTCTGCATGCTCTGGTTCAACAACTTGATTGTCATGCATACCTGTCGCAATTTCAGATGA
>Ga0209547_100108_pt1 | contig 16868 bp, 19 predicted proteins | sample UppTromicrDC3115_FD_185843 | JGI IMG/M metagenome (GOLD analysis project Ga0209547, IMG submission 185843) | Upper troposphere microbial communities from Oklahoma, USA - DC3-115 (SPAdes) (version 2) | ecosystem: Environmental > Air > Outdoor Air > Unclassified | place: USA: Oklahoma | collected...
GCTATGGCCATGGTGCGTGCGTTGAACAGGATGACAAAGGCTGGGATGCCAGAAAGCGTGCGTATTGCCTGAAAATCCAGCCAGCTACAGGGTCGTTCGCACGAAATCTTATTTATTCAACAAAGCCCTGTACCACCTCTACCACCTTCACCACCAGTGCCCCCCTGTCCGCCAGTTATATCTCCCGTATTATTTATCTTAATATTATTACCATATATAGCAGTCCCCCCAATACCACCATTACCACCGCTACTTCCATTAATATTCTGAACGGTAGTAAATTCGACACTACCTTCGCCACCGCGAGCACCATCCCCCCCCTGGCCACCTGTAATGTGATTATTATTTGTTATCTCCATATTATTTCCGGATATGGCCGTGCCTCCATTCCCCCGTTGCCGGCAGAAGACCCCCATACCGCCCACCAGGCACCACTACTACCTTGCCCGGCAGTGATATTTCCGTTATTGCTTATTTGAAGATTATTGCCAGATATGGCAGTTCCACCAACAGCAGGAGTCCCAGTTAAACCACCGCTTTCATCGCCATAACCACTGGCTCCAGGCATTCCGCCATTGCCACCTGTAATGCTTCCGTTGTTTGTAATGGTAAGATCATCTCCGGAAATAGCGGTGCCCGCTTCACCTCCATCGCCTCCGCCATTACCATAACCTCCCCAACCACCCTTACCACCGGAAATATAACCAGAATTAACAAGAGTAAAATTATTTCCAGTAATGGCTGTACCGCCCTGGCCCCCTGCAGAGCCCATTTTAGTAACATCATCATCACCAGCCCATCCGCCTTCACCGCCACTAATGCTAGTACCGCTGTTAATTGTCAGGATATTTTCATTCTGTAACGAACCGGGTACAACATTAACAATGAGAGCATCTTCACCGGCCTCCCCATCATCATTATCCGGCCTGTCCTGCGAGCCATCAGCACCAATGATATTTTCAGATATTTCAGCAGGGTTTCCTTCAGAAAGAGTAACTTCCTTTTTAGCTCCCAAAGCAGGCTGAATGGCCAGAGTGGCAGATATAAGGCTGCATAGTAACGTTGTCTTCATTCCCTCTTGCGTTATGCCGAATGTTTTTCTGTTGTTTATATATACATTAAACTTTTCTTTTTTATTAATTTTGATTTTCACAAAAGCTCCAATTTTTTCTTTAAGAATGGTGGGTTAAATTTTTTGACTGTGTAAATGTCATTGGGAAATAATATGTATTATCTAATCATCATACAAATGCTCGATGCGAGCATTATTGCAAATAAACAGAAAAAATCTATCTCAAGCAATCAGGTTGATTTTTTTTGATGAGTAATTTGAAATTGTAATGTTTTCTGGATGTTAGTTTGTTTATTGATTAGTGTAATTTTAGATAGTGAGTGTTTCTCTGCTTCTTTTATAGGAAAAGTGTCTAAAAATATTCTCGGAGAATATAATATTCTTTTCCTAAAAATAGACTTAGGTATAAATAATGATTAATGCAGAGATAATGATTTTCATATTAATGAATGGGGGGATAACCAGACTTGAACAACCGAAAATGCCAGGAGAAGTTATCCCCGTAACCAGGGGACATCAGATGTTCTGCTTTATGGATATAAGCAGCCTTTACACCGTTACGTTCCTGATGATCCATCGGACATTCAACAGTATCACGGGACCACAAACCTGATTCTATTAATGCACTACATGCCATCACCCGGAATCCGTGACTACTACAGTTGCCAGACGCTCAACGAAAGACCGATAAAACGCCAGAGTATGAATCACCCGCAGAGCGGTTCAACCAGTGTGTTGCATCCATCGGGTGAAATCACAGCCAGAAACGTGTCAACGCTGTTCTGGACGGGGCATAATGACAAAAAAGGTGCTTTAATTAGCGCCTTTTTTATTTAAGCGTTTTTTGCGTGCATAATAACAATATCACAACAACACACACCGGAGGCTTTTATGCCACTGCATAATTTAACTCGTTTCCCACGGCTGGAGTTTATCGGCGCACCAACGCCGCTCGAATATCTGCCGCGTCTTTCTGATTATCTTGGGCGGGAAATTTTCATTAAACGGGATGACGTCACACCGATGGCGATGGGTGGCAATAAATTACGCAAACTGGAGTTTCTCGCGGCAGATGCCCTGCGTGAAGGTGCCGACACTCTGATTACCGCCGGAGCGATTCAGTCTAACCACGTGCGCCAGACGGCCGCCGTCGCCGCAAAACTTGGGCTGCATTGTGTGGCGCTGCTGGAGAATCCTATCGGAACAGCCGCAGAAAACTATTTAACCAACGGCAATCGCTTGTTGTTGGATCTCTTCAATACCCAGATTGAAATGTGCGATGCGCTGACCGATCCCAATGCCCAACTGGAAGAGCTGGCAACGCGAGTCGAAGCGCAAGGGTTCCGTCCGTACGTCATTCCAGTTGGAGGTTCTAATGCTTTAGGCGCGCTGGGCTATGTGGAGAGCGCGCTGGAAATCGCGCAACAGTGTGAAGGGGCGGTTAATATTTCTTCGGTGGTGGTGGCGTCGGGCAGCGCCGGAACTCACGCCGGACTGGCAGTAGGACTGGAACATCTAATGCCAGAAAGCGAACTGATTGGCGTGACCGTGTCACGTTCCGTTGCTGACCAGTTGCCAAAAGTGGTTAACCTACAACAGGCAATCGCGAAAGAACTGGAACTGAGCGCATCAGCGGAAATTTTACTCTGGGATGACTATTTTGCGCCTGGCTACGGCGTGCCGAACGACGAAGGCATGGAAGCGGTGAAACTGTTGGCGCGGCTGGAAGGCATTCTGCTTGATCCTGTGTATACCGGAAAAGCGATGGCGGGGCTGATTGATGGCATCAGTCAGAAACGCTTCAAAGACGAAGGGCCGATTCTGTTTATTCATACTGGCGGCGCGCCTGCGCTGTTCGCCTATCATCCTCACGTCTAGCCCCGGAAACGCTCATGCAAGAAAGTATACAACTGGTTATTGATTCTTTGCCGTTCCTGCTTAAAGGGGCTGGGTATACGCTGCAACTCAGTATCGGCGGCATGTTTTTTGGCTTACTGCTGGGATTTATTCTCGCGCTGATGCGCCTGTCGCCGCTCTGGCCCGTGCGCTGGCTGGCGCGTTTTTACATTTCCATTTTTCGCGGTACGCCGCTCATCGCGCAACTGTTTATGATCTACTACGGCCTACCGCAGTTTGGCATTGAATTAGATCCGATTCCGTCGGCGATGATTGGCCTGTCACTGAACACCGCTGCCTATGCTGCCGAAACGCTGCGCGCCGCCATTTCATCTATTGATAAAGGCCAGTGGGAAGCCGCCGCCAGTATTGGCATGACGCCATGGCAGACCATGCGTCGCGCAATTTTGCCGCAGGCGGCTCGGGTGGCACTGCCGCCACTGTCGAACAGCTTTATCAGCCTGGTAAAAGATACCTCGCTGGCAGCGACGATTCAGGTGCCGGAGCTGTTTCGTCAGGCGCAGTTGATTACCTCGCGCACGCTGGAAGTTTTCACCATGTATCTGGCGGCTTCGCTCATCTACTGGATTATGGCGACAGTGTTATCGACGCTACAGAACCATTTTGAGAATCAACTAAACCGCCAGGAGAGAGAGCCAAAATGAGTGCCATAGAAGTTAAAAACCTGGTGAAAAAATTCCACGGTCAGACGGTACTGCACGGTATCGATCTGGAGGTCAAAACCGGCGAAGTGGTGGCGATTATCGGCCCAAGTGGCTCCGGCAAAACCACGTTGCTACGCAGCATAAATTTGCTGGAACAACCGGAGGCGGGGAGCATCACCGTTGGCGATATCACTATTGATACTGCGCGTTCGTTAAGCCAGCAAAAATCGCTGATTCGCCAGTTGCGCCAGCATGTCGGATTTGTCTTTCAGAATTTTAATCTGTTTCCGCATCGCACAGTGCTGGAAAACATTATTGAAGGGCCGGTGATCGTTAAAGGCGAGCCGAAGGAGGAGGCCACGGCGCGCGCTCGCGAGCTGCTGGCAAAAGTTGGACTGGAAGGGAAAGAGACCAGCTATCCGCGTCGTTTGTCCGGCGGTCAACAGCAACGTGTGGCGATTGCGCGTGCGCTGGCGATGCGACCTGAAGTCATTCTGTTTGACGAACCTACTTCGGCGCTGGATCCTGAGCTGGTGGGGGAAGTCCTGAATACCATACGCCAGTTGGCACAGGAAAAGCGCACCATGGTGATTGTGACGCACGAAATGAGCTTTGCCCGTGACGTTGCTGACCGCGCGATCTTTATGGATCAAGGGCGGATAGTAGAGCAGGGACCTGCAAAAACCTTATTTGCCGATCCTCAGCATCCCCGCACACGCCAGTTCCTTGAGAAGTTTCTGTTGCAATAAAATAAGAAAAAATCAGCCCCGGCCGCTTTTTAGTCGGGGCGAAAACGTATTCCTGACCGCATAAATCGCTTAATAAATCAGCATAACTTATTAATAACATAAGAGAATGCTATGTCTTGCAAAAGTAATTCATTGTCTGAATAATATAAATTATATATAAATCTTATTTATGTGATAGTTTGAGTTATCAGTATAAATGATACTCACTCTCAGGGGCGTAGCGGTTAACTATGCAGGATACGGATTTTTTCAGCTGGCGTCGCACGATGTTGTTGCGTTTTCAGAGGATGGAGGCCGCAGAAGAGGTCTACCATGAAATAGAGCATCAGACTTACCAACTGGAGTACGATTTTTATTCATTATGTGTGCGTCACCCGGTGCCATTCACGCGACCGAAAGTGGCTTTCTACACCAATTATCCGGAGTCATGGGTCAGTTATTATCAGGCCAACAACTTCCTCGCTATTGATCCGGTACTTAACCCTGAAAACTTCAGTCAGGGGCATTTATTGTGGAATGATGATTTATTCAACGAAGCACAGCCGTTATGGGAAGCCGCACGTGCGCATGGTTTACGCCGTGGCGTCACTCAGTATTTAATGTTGCCGAATCGTGCGCTGGGGTTTTTGTCCTTTTCCCGTAGCAGTACGCGTGAAATACCCATTCTTAGTGATGAACTGCAATTAAAAATGCAGCTATTGGTGCGTGAAAGTCTGATGGCGTTGATACGTTTAAATGATGAAATAGTGATGACGCCAGAGATGAATTTCAGCAAGCGGGAAAAAGAAATACTGAAATGGACCGCAGAAGGTAAAACGTCAGCAGAGATAGCGATGATCCTGTCAATCTCTGAGAATACTGTCAATTTCCATCAGAAAAACATGCAGAAAAAAATCAATGCACCGAATAAAACGCAGGTTGCCTGTTACGCAGCCGCAACTGGCTTAATATGATATCTATTACATTGGGCGTGCAAGATGCCAAACCGGCTGAAAGGTGAGCTTTCAGCCGGTTTTATATTACTGACGGTAGGCTTGTTTAATTTGCTTAACCGTTTTGGAAAATACCGCAGCCTGGGTTTCGTCTTCGATCAGCGCAAGCTGTTTTTCCATCTTTAACATCACGCGGCCCGCGTCAGCTTGTCCCATCGCCTGCAGCATCAGCGTCAGCATCGCTTTCAGGCAGGAGACTTCATTTGCCAGTTCTTGATTATTCTCGGCAGTAGAAAAATCAGGCGTACTCATTTATTTTCCTCGTCATGTTGCAATGAAAATTTGCGGTGAAAAATGTTAAGGCGGCGGAGTATACCATAAGCTTTGCTAAAAATAGCAGTGGTTGTTTTTTGCTCACGATATCAGCAATAGTAATAAAACAGGGAATATAACGCGCAATAAATATTTTTATCATGAATGTTTTTCGCGCGTATTGTTCGGGTTAATTCATGTTACATATTCATGCCGCTGATTTTTCATTTATGCTGAATAAAGTCAATTTTTGTCACATTTCGGCGTTAGCCTTACTGCGAAACGAGCTGGCAAACCTTTGATGACGGACGTGACGATAACTCTGGACAATCGAATTTACAAAAACGAGAGAAAAATCGAATACCCACCATTTTTAACGTTTCAAAGTTGCAATAAAACCCGCTAATATACGAATGACTAACTATCAGTAGCGTTATCCCTATTTCTGGAGATATTCCTTTGATCAACGTTCTACTTGTTGATGACCACGAACTGGTGCGCGCAGGGATACGACGCATTCTGGAAGATATAAAGGGTATTAAAGTCGTCGGTGAGGCATCCTGCGGTGAAGACGCCGTTAAGTGGTGCCGGGCAAACACCGTTGACGTCGTGCTAATGGACATGAGTATGCCTGGCATTGGCGGTCTTGAGGCGACGCGTAAAATCGCTCGCTCAACAGCAGATGTCAAAATCATCATGCTTACGGTTCATACTGAAAACCCTTTACCAGCGAAAGTAATGCAGGCCGGTGCTGCGGGCTACCTCAGCAAAGGTGCGGCTCCGCAGGAAGTTGTGAGTGCGATTCGCTCTGTCTATTCAGGGCAGCGTTATATTGCTTCTGACATTGCTCAACAAATGGCATTAAGCCAGATCGAACCAGAAAAAACAGAAAGCCCATTTGCCAGTTTGTCTGAACGTGAATTGCAGATTATGCTGATGATTACCAAAGGCCAAAAGGTCAATGAGATCTCAGAACAGCTTAATCTCAGCCCGAAAACGGTGAACAGCTATCGCTACCGTATGTTCAGTAAATTAAACATTCATGGCGATGTTGAGCTGACTCACCTGGCAATTCGCCATGGTCTGTGTAATGCGGAGACATTAACAAGTCAGTGAGTGTTCAGTTTGACGCAAAAGCGTTTTTAAAAACCGTAACCAGCCAGCCGGGCGTTTATCGCATGTATGATGCTGGTGGTACGGTTATCTATGTCGGCAAAGCGAAAGACCTGAAAAAACGGCTTTCCAGCTATTTCCGTAGCAACCTCGCTTCGCGCAAAACCGAAGCGTTGGTTGCCCAGATCCAGCAAATTGATGTGACGGTTACCCATACCGAAACCGAAGCTCTGTTGCTGGAACACAACTACATCAAACTTTATCAGCCGCGTTACAACGTTCTGTTACGCGATGATAAATCTTATCCTTTTATTTTTCTTAGCGGCGATACCCATCCGCGTCTGGCTATGCATCGCGGCGCAAAACACGCCAAAGGTGAATATTTCGGCCCGTTCCCAAATGGCTATGCGGTGCGTGAAACCCTGGCGCTGCTACAAAAGATTTTCCCGATTCGCCAGTGTGAAAATAGCGTTTATCGCAACCGCTCGCGTCCGTGTCTGCAATATCAGATAGGGCGCTGTCTGGGTCCATGCGTTGAAGGACTGGTGAGTGAAGAAGAGTACGCCCAGCAGGTAGAGTATGTGCGCCTGTTTTTATCCGGCAAGGACGATCAGGTACTTACTCAACTGATTAGTCGCATGGAAACAGCCAGCCAGAATCTGGAGTTTGAAGAAGCGGCACGTATTCGCGACCAAATCCAGGCGGTGCGACGCGTAACCGAAAAACAGTTTGTCTCCAATACAGGTGATGACCTTGACGTTATTGGCGTCGCTTTCGATGCGGGCATGGCTTGTGTCCACGTCTTGTTTATTCGTCAGGGCAAGGTGCTCGGTAGCCGTAGTTATTTCCCGAAAGTACCTGGCGGTACGGAGCTGGGCGAAGTGGTGGAAACCTTTGTCGGTCAGTTCTATTTACAGGGCAGCCAGATGCGCACCTTACCGGGTGAGATCCTGCTCGACTTTAATCTTAGCGATAAAACGCTGCTCGCCGATTCCCTTTCAGAACTGGCAGGGCGCAAGATTAACGTTCAGACTAAACCGCGTGGCGATCGGGCACGTTACCTGAAGCTGGCGCGCACCAATGCGGCGACAGCGTTAACCACCAAACTTTCGCAACAATCTACCGTTCACCAGCGTCTGACCGCGCTTGCCAGCGTGTTGAAATTGCCGGAAGTGAAGCGGATGGAGTGTTTTGACATCAGCCATACCATGGGTGAACAAACGGTCGCTTCGTGTGTGGTGTTCGATGCTAACGGCCCGCTGCGTGCAGAGTATCGGCGCTATAACATTACCGGCATTACGCCTGGTGATGATTATGCGGCAATGAATCAGGTGCTGCGTCGGCGTTACGGTAAAGCCATCGACGACAGTAAGATTCCGGACGTGATCCTGATTGATGGCGGCAAAGGCCAGCTTGCGCAGGCGAAAAATGTCTTCGCCGAGCTGGATGTCTCATGGGATAAAAACCATCCGCTGTTGCTTGGCGTGGCAAAAGGAGCCGATCGTAAGGCTGGGCTGGAAACGTTGTTCTTCGAACCTGAAGGTGAGGGCTTCAGTCTGCCACCAGATTCACCGGCGCTGCATGTCATTCAGCATATCCGAGATGAATCACACGATCACGCGATTGGTGGGCATCGCAAAAAACGCGCAAAAGTCAAAAATACCAGCACGCTGGAAACCATCGAAGGCGTTGGACCAAAACGTCGGCAAATGTTGTTGAAATATATGGGTGGTTTGCAAGGTTTACGTAACGCCAGCGTTGAGGAAATTGCAAAAGTGCCGGGTATTTCGCAAGGTCTGGCAGAAAAGATCTTCTGGTCGTTGAAACATTGATGTCTCTGTAGCAACATAGGGGTAATCTTACTGACAACAGATAGTTACCCGTCATTATGCAATTTAATATCCCTACGTTGCTCACACTGTTCCGTGTCATCCTTATCCCATTCTTTGTATTGGTCTTTTATCTGCCTGTCACCTGGTCGCCGTTTGCTGCCGCACTCATTTTCTGCGTTGCGGCGGTGACTGACTGGTTCGATGGTTTTCTGGCGCGTCGCTGGAATCAGAGTACCCGTTTTGGCGCTTTCCTTGATCCAGTAGCTGATAAAGTGCTGGTTGCCATTGCCATGGTGTTGGTAACTGAGCATTACCATAGCTGGTGGGTCACTTTGCCAGCGGCAACGATGATCGCCCGTGAAATTATCATTTCTGCTCTACGTGAGTGGATGGCTGAACTCGGTAAACGCAGCAGTGTGGCTGTCTCCTGGATTGGTAAAGTAAAAACGACCGCCCAAATGGTGGCGCTGGCCTGGCTGTTATGGCGTCCGAACATTTGGGTTGAGTATGCTGGTATTGCACTTTTCTTTGTGGCTGCGGTACTGACTCTGTGGTCTATGTTGCAATATTTGAGCGCAGCTCGCGCAGATTTGCTTGATCAGTGATCGTTTCGGCGCAAAATTCAGCAAACGATCAAAAGTGGTGAAAAATATCGTTGACTCATCGCGTCAGGTAAGTAGAATGCAACGCATCGAACGGCGGCACTGATTGCCAGACGATAATAAAATCAAGTGATTAGATGATTGCTTGATGAGTGCGGGAATAGCTCAGTTGGTAGAGCACGACCTTGCCAAGGTCGGGGTCGCGAGTTCGAGTCTCGTTTCCCGCTCCAGTTAAAAGACATCGGCTTAAGCGGGTGTCTGGCTGAAAAGCCTAAAGAATTTGGCGCGTTAACAAAGCGGTTATGTAGCGGATTGCAAATCCGTCTAGTCCGGTTCGACTCCGGAACGCGCCTCCAATTTTTTCCCGAGCCCGGATGGTGGAATCGGTAGACACAAGGGATTTAAAATCCCTCGGCGTTCGCGCTGTGCGGGTTCAAGTCCCGCTCCGGGTACCATGGGAAAGACAAGAATAAAATCAAAGCAATAAGCAGTGTCGTGAAACCACCTTCGGGTGGTTTTTTTGTACCTGCCACTTATCGTTATACCCCTCTTATTTTTAATCACCAGGTAATCCACTCAAAAAGTATCTCTATGCCAGAGCGACATGTAAGATAGACGCTGGTGAGTCGAGATCCACAAGGAAAAGCGTATGAAAACGGGACCGTTGAACGAAAGTGAGTTGGAATGGCTGGATGATATCCTGACCAAATACAACACAGACCACGCCATCCTTGATGTAGCTGAGCTGGACGGTTTATTGACGGCGGTGTTGAGTTCTCCGCAAGAAATTGAACCAGAACAGTGGTTGGTGGCCGTCTGGGGTGGGGCGGATTATGTACCGCGCTGGGCGTCAGAAAAAGAGATGACGCGCTTTATGAATCTGGCTTTTCAACATATGGCCGATACCGCAGAACGTCTGAACGAATTTCCTGAACAGTTTGAGCCGTTATTTGGTCTGCGAGAGGTTGATGGTCGTGAGCTGACGATCGTTGAGGAGTGGTGCTTTGGCTATATGCGTGGCGCTGCCCTCTCTGACTGGTCGGCATTGCCTGAATCCTTAAAACCGGCGCTTGAGGCGATTGCGCTGCACGGTACGGAAGAAAACTTCGAGCGGGTAGAGAAGCTGTCACCGGAAGCGTTTGATGAGAGTGTGGATGCCATTCGACTGGCGGCACTTGATTTGCACGCTTACTGGATGGCTCATCAGCAGGAAAAGCCTGTTCAGCAACCGATCAAAGCAGAAGAAAAACCGGGTCGTAACGATCCTTGTCCGTGCGGTAGTGGTAAGAAATTTAAGCAGTGCTGCCTGCATTAAGAGGTCACATTGGGTGCCAGAGTTAATTCTGGCACCCAACAAGGATATGTGAGGCTATTTAATCACCCCACCTCTGGTAACCATCCTGCTGCAATCAAAAATTGCACTCCAATCACGCCAATACCACAGAGAAACACCAGTACCAGCGCCGGACGGCCGCCTTTAACCCGATAACCTGCTTGTGGATTATGCTTTCTGCTTTGCCAGGTCAGCAGGGAAGGGATAATCAACGCCAGTACAGCCAGCGCCACACCGGCGTAACCCAGCGCCATTACAAAGCCACGTGGGTAAAACAGAGCAAATGCCAGCGGTGGCAGAAAAGTAATTGCCCCGGTTTGCATTCTCCCGCCAACGCTATTTGAACGCTGAAACAGATCCGCAAGATAATCAAATAAGCCTAATGCTACACCGAGGAAGGACGTTGCGAGGGCTAAGTCAGCAAATAAATGCACCGCCAGTTCGACATGCGGTGAGGCCACCACTTCGCGTAATGCCTGCAACAGCCCGTTTAACCCGGCATGATTAGCCAGCAGTCCCATAAAGGTTGTTGAATCAATGCTGCCCAGTGTCGCCAGTTGCCAGAATATATATGCCACCAGAGGGATCGCACTACCTGTAATAAATACCCAGCGCAGCTTGCGAATGTTGCCATCCATATAACTGACGATGCTCGGTACACTACCGTGGAAGCCAAATGACGTAAAAATTACCGGGATCGCAGACAACGCGAGTCCTTGTTGCAGCGGTAGAGTTAAAAGATTCACTTTATGAATATGCGGTAGCAGCAGTACCAGCATCACCACCAGAAAAATAATTTTGGCGCTAAACAGAAAGCGGTTAAATAAATCGACCAGCGACGTCCCGACACAAACCACACCACCGGCAACAAAAGTGAACAACAACACGCCAGCGGTTGCCGACACTGGAATACCGGTCCAGTCACTGATGCTGGAGGCAAGTAATTCACCGGCACCGCTAATGTACGCCGCTGTCAGGGCGTACATTAAAAACATCATACTGAAGCCAGTGAGCCACTGCCCATAACGCCCCAGATAGCGTTTTGCCAGCGTGCCCAGACCGGTATCTGCGGGGACATGCTGATACACCTCCAGCAATAGCAGTGCGGTGTAACACATCAATGCCCACAGACCAACTAACAATGTCAATGTGACACTAAAACCGACGCCTGCTGCCGCCAGTGGCATTGCCAACATACCCGCGCCAATTGTGGTTCCTGCCACGATAAAAACACTTCCCAGAGTTCTGTTTTTCACGCTTTCTTCTGTCCTGACGATCTTTATGAGAGATATCTGCGGCGCAGGTTAAGGCATTCTACATTTCTCGTCAAATCGACGTTACATTTACTGTAAACAAAAATGTACAATAAAATGCATTCGGAACTGCGCTGGCGCAAAGCCTTGATGAGCGGATATCGCTACGCTATGCCCTTTTTGAGGAGGAACGATGGACTCTATTCACGGTCATGAAGTGTTAAATATGATGATTGAATCAGGCGAGCAATATACGCACGCCAGTCTGGAAGCGGCGATCAAAGCGCGTTTTGGTGAACAGGCGCGTTTTCATACCTGCTCGGCGGAAGGGATGACAGCGGGAGAGCTGGTGGCGTTTCTGGCGGCGAAAGGTAAATTTATTCCCGGCGAAGAAGGGTTCTCAACCGATACAAGTAAAATTTGTCGCCACTGATATGAAACGGCGGCAGTAAATCTGCCGCCAGAGTAGATTAGTTTTGCGCGTCGAGGGTAGAAAGTTCTTTATCGATGAAATAAAGACCTTCGCCGCTTTTACCAGCCAGACTTAATTTATCAATAATCGATTTGAACAATTTCTCTTCTTCATGCTGCTCAGAAACATACCATTGCAGGAAATTAAACGTTGGGTAATCCTGGTTGGTCATGGCGGCGTGAGCCAGTTCATTAATTTTCTGCGTGATTAATTGTTCATGCTTATAAGTTTCCTGGAATAATTCATCAAGTGAAGAATATTCAGCAAACGGGGATTCAACGGTATTAATACGCGGTAAGTTTCCGGTATCGGTCAGATAATCAAACAGACGCTGCATATGCGTCATCTCTTCCTGGGCGTGGCGGCGCAGAAATGCAGCCGCACCTTCAAAGGTATGATAGCTGCACCAGGCGCTCATTTGCTGATAAAGCAGTGAAGAGTACAGTTCCAGGTTCATCTGCTCATTGAGTTTTTCAATCATTTCTGGTTTCAGCATGATAGTGCTCCACAAAGGTTATTTTTGTTGCTGTGGCGCCACTATAATTTGTTATTTTATTATTTGCAAAAGGTAAAATATTAAATTCAATTATTAAAAATACGAATGGGAATAAAACGCATTAACGCTATTCGTGGGATTAATTAACCAGCGAAGCATCCCTCGCTGATTAAGGCTTTATTGATAAGTCGAGGGCATTAAATTTTGGCACTGATACGACAACGTAAATTCCGTATTCAGACATAACGCCCCCGCAAACAGACTACAGTTACTTACAGGTTGCCCAAACGCAATGGCGCGGGTAAACCCTGCGTGCTGACATGCGCGTTCCGCTATTCTTTGATTAAGATAGCTGTCAGTACGGGCGTGTTGTAAAAACGCCTGGTCATAAACGAGGCGTACAATACCGCTCGTGACATTAACCTCGCTCAATTGAGCCTGACGAGTTACGGTGCAGCCCGCTAATGTTAAAAGCGAAAAAACAATTATCAGATGTTTCATGTCACGGCCTGAAAAGGGAGAAGAAACAGGTATTGTACCTGCGTGCAGGATCAGGTTATGGACAGAAAAGACGACGGATCGGCGCTATTCCTTGCTTTTCCCAGAAGTCAGATGCTTTATGGCGACTTTGCGGGTTATCAATTTCATAACATTAAAGGGATATTTGTGTGATATAAATCACATAAAGATTGATTTTTGTGATGGATGTCATATTATAAGCGCAAAGACGATAACACCTGCATAACAAATGGTCGGGGTACCTCAATGAAACTGCGCAAAATCCTGAAAAGCATGTTCGATAACTATTGCAAGACGTTCAAAGACGTACCGCCAGGCAATATGTTCAGATAACAAAAAACCTGCTTCGGCAGGTTTTTTTGTGCCCTGGTGATGGCGGATGTGACTATCGCTGTGGAGGGGAAGCCGCTACTATAGCGGCTTTCAAAATGCTATCAGGAGTTTACAATGTCCCAGCCGCTGAATGCCGATCAGGAACTGGTCTCTGATGTTGTCGCTTGCCAGTTGGTAATCAAACAAATTCTCGACGTACTCGATGTGATCGCACCTGTTGAGTTGCGTGAAAAAATGTCCAGCCAGCTGAAGAATATCGATTTTACTAACCATCCCGCCGCAGCCGATCCGGTAACGATGCGCGCTATCCAAAAAGCTATCGCGCTGATTGAACTGAAATTTACTCCGCAAGGTGAATCCCATTAAAAAAACCGCTGCTTCAAAGTATGAAGCAGCGGTTTTCTCAAAATTATTTGTATCCGGCGCATGTTTTAAAGCGCCGAACATGATTAATGTATCTGATGCGACACGACATTAAGAACATGCTGGTCGGTCTGGACAGGGCACATACCGGCAAGTTTCGCGCTGCGCACTTCATCAAGAATGGTTTGCAACAACAGGCCATCGTGCTGCTGTTCTTTTTCCAGATCGCGCAGGAAATCGACGGTAGAATCATCATTCAATTCTTTAGCTTCATCGGCTAATTGTGACAGCTTGCTTGAACGCTGCTCATATTCTTCCATCGTTTTTTGGAAGAGTTCTTCCAGAGAGTTAAGCTTTTCTCCTGGTACATCGATAGCTTTAACGATGGGAGTTGCTCCGATACTTTTCATAAAGTTAAACATGCGCATCATTTGCGTCACGTTACTTTGTGCCTGGGCGCGAAGGAAAGTAGCGGTGCCATTCAGACTTTGTTCAGAACACCATTTGCTCAGGTGAAGGTAGAGATTGGATGCGTAAAACTCGCGGTTCATTTGGGTGTTGAGTTTGAGAAGCATTCCAGTGGTTGCCATACCTAATATCCTTATATCCAGAAGACGTGAGGTGCAAGATGAATCAAAACACCGTAATTACTGCTTGCAGAATAATTCCTTTCTGCATGTCCAAAATGTGATCGTGGAGTCAATTCTGACGATGATCTGAAATAAGCATAACGTCTGAACGAATATAAGAAAATCCTTAAATCACCGGATTTATATTTTTTTACATTTCATTGGTGAGATCAATTGGTTTGCAATAATTCCTAATGCGTTATATTGATGTATTTCATTGATATTAAAATGATTTCTTAATAACATGATGATGTTTTGATATTTTAAGGTGTTTTTTCGATTATGCGATAATGCTCTCGTTATAGCGTTACCTTTAATTAATAAATGAGGTGATAATTGATGTGGAAATTGATTGGTGCAAGGTTTAGAGACTTCTTCCTCCTTTCACTATTCAGCGCAAATGAACAACCTCTTGCCCGGTAATAATTAGATTAAAAAAGACACTCCCTGCCTCTCAAAGCACACCACAAGGATTTCCAGGCTAATGTCATGGATTATTCTGCTAATGCTTTTTTGATTTGTCAGACAATTACCGATTCCAGTATGTCATTTCTCGCTGAATTTATGCACGTTCTCACTGTAATTCTGCTATGTGATATTGCTCTCCTATGGAGAATTAATTTCTCGCTAAAACTATGCCAACACAGTCAATTATCTTTTCGATAAAGGTAATGCTTTGTTTTCCGATTGAATTAACAAAAGTTCTTAGTTTTTGCCCTACACAAAATGACGCTAAAGCTGGAGATAACCATGCACAAATTTACTAAAGCTCTTGCAGCCATTGGTCTGGCTGCCGTTATGTCACAATCCGCTATGGCGGAAAACCTGAAACTCGGTTTCCTGGTAAAGCAACCAGAAGAGCCGTGGTTCCAGACCGAATGGAAGTTTGCCGATAAAGCCGGGAAAGATTTAGGGTTTGACGTTATTAAGATTGCCGTGCCGGATGGCGAAAAGACGCTGAACGCCATCGACAGTTTGGCTGCCAGCGGTGCGAAAGGGTTTGTCATTTGTACGCCAGACCCGAAACTGGGTTCCGCAATTGTGGCGAAAGCACGTGGCTATGGTATGAAAGTGATTGCCGTGGATGACCAGTTTGTAAATGCCAAAGGTAAGCCGATGGATACCGTGCCGCTGGTGATGATGGCGGCGACCAAAATTGGTGAGCGTCAGGGCCAGGAACTGTATAAAGAGATGCAGAAACGTGGTTGGGACGTAAAAGAAAGTGCCGTAATGGCGATTACTGCCAACGAACTGGATACCGCTCGTCGCCGTACCACGGGGTCTATGGACGCGCTGAAAGCCGCCGGATTCCCGGAAAAACAAATTTATCAGGTTCCCACCAAATCTAACGACATCCCAGGGGCATTTGACGCCGCCAACTCCATGCTGGTTCAGCATCCTGAAGTTAAACACTGGTTGATTGTCGGGATGAATGACAGCACCGTGCTGGGCGGTGTACGTGCAACGGAAGGTCAGGGCTTTAAAGCGGCGGACATCATTGGTATTGGTATCAATGGGGTGGATGCGGTGAGTGAGCTGTCAAAAGCGCAGGCTACCGGTTTCTACGGTTCACTCCTGCCAAGTCCGGACGTACATGGCTATAAATCCAGCGAAATGCTCTACAACTGGGTAGCGAAAGACGTAGAACCACCAAAATTCACTGAAGTTACCGATGTAGTTCTGATTACGCGCGACAACTTTAAAGAAGAACTGGAGAAAAAAGGTTTAGGCGGTAAGTAATCTGCCGTAAAAATTCCCCTCTGCCTTTATTGTGCAGAGGGGGTGTGAAAGACCAGTGATTCACGGAGACGTTATGCAACAGTCTACCCCGTATCTCTCATTTCGCGGCATTGGTAAAACTTTCCCCGGCGTTAAGGCGTTGACGGATATCAGTTTTGACTGCTATGCCGGTCAGGTTCATGCGTTGATGGGTGAAAATGGCGCAGGAAAATCAACACTCTTAAAAATCCTTAGTGGAAACTATGCGCCAACCACGGGTTCTGTAGTGATTAATGGACAAGAAATGTCCTTTTCCGACACGACCGCTGCGCTTAACGCGGGTGTGGCGATTATTTACCAGGAACTGCATCTCGTGCCGGAAATGACCGTCGCGGAAAATATTTATCTCGGCCAGCTTCCCCATAAAGGCGGCATTGTGAATCGTTCACTGGGCTTTGTTGAATAAATCGAACTTTTGCTGAGTTGAAGGATCAGATCACGCATCCTCCCGACAACACAGACCATTCCGTGGCAAAGCAAAAGTTCAGAATCACCAACTGGTCCACCTACAACAAAGC
>Ga0209547_100110_pt1 | contig 16650 bp, 13 predicted proteins | sample UppTromicrDC3115_FD_185843 | JGI IMG/M metagenome (GOLD analysis project Ga0209547, IMG submission 185843) | Upper troposphere microbial communities from Oklahoma, USA - DC3-115 (SPAdes) (version 2) | ecosystem: Environmental > Air > Outdoor Air > Unclassified | place: USA: Oklahoma | collected...
TGGTCTTTTTTGCGTTATTATCCAATAAAAATATAATTATTTGAAAGGATGAATCACATGTTAGACATTAAATTATTCCGTAATGACCCAGAGTTCCTCAAAGAAAAAATAACGAAGCGTGGTATGGATTCAAACGTTGTAGATGAAGTGTTAGAGTTAGATGAACAACGTCGTCAACTTATTAGCAAAGCTGAAGAAATGAAAGCAGAGCGTAATAAAGTAAGTGGTGAAATTGCTCAGAAGAAACGTAACAAAGAAGATGCAGACGATGCGATCGCAGCGATGCGTAGCCTTGGCGATGAAATTAAAGTATTAGACGACACATTAAATCAAGTGGATGTGTCACTTAATGATAAATTGTCTCGCATTCCAAATATTATTCATGAAGATGTACCTGAAGGTGCGACAGATGAAGATAATGTTGAAGTAAAACGTTGGGGTACACCAAGAACATTTGAATTTGAAGATAAAGCACATTGGGATATCGTTGAAGATCTTAAAATGGTTGATTTTGAACGTGCAGCGAAAGTATCTGGTGCAAGATTCGTATTCTTAACTGGTGAAGGCGCACAATTAGAAAGAGCACTAATGAACTATATGATTACCAAACATACAACACAACATGGCTATACTGAAATGATGGTACCTCAATTAGTCAATGCGGATTCAATGTACGGTACGGGACAATTACCTAAATTTGAAGAAGACTTATTCAAAGTTGAAAAAGAAGGTTTATACACAATTCCTACAGCAGAAGTACCTTTAACAAATTATTACCGTAATGAAATTATCGCACCGGATGTCTTACCAGCGAAGTTCACTGCACAGTCAGCATGTTATCGTAGTGAAGCGGGTTCAGCCGGTCGTGATACGAGAGGTCTTATCCGCTTACACCAATTCGATAAAGTAGAGATGGTACGTATTGAGAAACCTGAAGATTCTTGGCAAGCGCTTGAAGATATGACTGAGCATGCAGAAGCAATATTAGAAGAGCTTGGTTTACCGTATCGTCGTGTTATTTTATGTACAGGAGATATTGGATTTGGTTCAAGTAAAACATATGATTTAGAAGTTTGGTTACCAAGCTACAATGATTATAAAGAAATTAGCTCTTGTTCAAATATTACAGATTTCCAAGCACGTCGTTCAAATATTCGCTTTAAACGTGATAAAAATGCAAAACCAGAACTTACACATACTTTAAATGGTAGTGGTCTAGCAGTAGGTCGTACGTTTGCTGCTATTGTTGAGAACTATCAAAATGAAGATGGCTCAGTAACAATACCAGAAGCATTAGTTCCATTTATGGGTGGTAAAACAGTTATACGTCCAACTAAATAACAACTAAAATACTATATTAACAACGCGTAGAGACGTTTGATTTCTACGCGTTTTTTGATGTCTTGGGGGAGGGTAGGGGAGGTGTAAATCCTTGGATATTAATCTCAATTGATATTAAAAAAATCTGTAAAATTTAAGGATTGCCTAAATTAATGTTAAAAAATTCTGAAACTTATAAACACTGTTATAAAAAGATTTTTAAACTACCGTAAGTCTAACTTCAGACAAACGTTTGTCTAACTATATTGATTATTTTGTACGCCTTATATTAGAATTAATCTACTATTTTATTAAAAGAACAGGAAGGGTGAGCATATGGAAAATGAGGCACATGTGACTTTTAAACAAGGTGTCAAAGCGTGTATTCCCACGTTATTAGGGTACGCAGGTGTTGGTTTATCATTTGGAATTGTTGCCGTTGCCTCGGGCTTTAGTTTATTAGAAATCATCTTGTTATGCTTACTCGTGTATGCAGGTGCAGCACAGTTTATTATTTGTGCACTTGTCATTGCGGGAACACCTATTTCTGCAATTGTACTTACTGCCTTTATAGTGAATTCAAGAATGTTTCTTTTAAGTATGACACTGGCGCCGAGTTATAAGTCTTTTAGTTTGCTAAACAGGGTAGGATTAGCAACGCTTGTGACAGATGAAACCTTTGGAGTTGCTGTAACACCTCATTTAAAAGGGGAAAAGATAAATGATCGATGGTTGCACGGTTTAAATATAACAGCATATTTATTCTGGACATTTGCCTGTATCGTAGGAGCGATTTTTGGAAAATATATACATAACCCAGATGCTTTAGGATTAGATTTTGCCATTACTGCAATGTTTATATTTCTTGCAATTTCTCAGTTTGAATCAATTAAGCGTTCGAAGTTTAAAATATATGTCGTGCTTATCGTTTGTGTCATCGTAATGATGTTACTATTGAGTTTGTTTATGCCATCTTATTTGGCAATTATTATAGCATCGACATTGACGGCGATACTTGGGGTGGTGATGGACCAATGACAACAACAATGCATATGTTGACGATTATAATTTTATGTGGAATTGTAACGTGGTTAACGCGTATCATACCGTTTGTGATGATTTCGAAAGTGCAATTATCAGAACGAGTTATCAAATGGCTATCGTTTATTCCAATTACGCTATTCACTGCTTTAATCATTGACGGCATCATTATTCAAGAAGACGGTATGATGGGTTATCACATCAATATTCCATTTTTAGTTACTATGCTTCCGACGATTGTAATTGCCGTGATATCACGCAGCCTAACGGTGACTATTGTAAGTGGTATTATTATCATGGCTACACTGAGATGGATTTTCTAAAGGGTGACATTGATGAAATAGAATGTATCCGTTAGAATAAAAATAATTAGAAAATTATGATATTTCAGATATTTATGCAAGTCTAAGTTCAACATTAATTAAGTAAGGAGGGGAAGCATGACAAATTATACCGTGGATACCTTAGAACTGGGATCGTTTACGACAGAATCCGGAGAGTATATTTCCAATTTGAAATTAAGATATGAACACGTAGGTTTAAAAGGGCAGCCATTGGTCGTCGTATGCCACGCTTTAACAGGCAATCATTTAACATATGGTACAGACGAACAGCCAGGTTGGTGGAGAGAGATTATTGATGGTGGTTATATGCCAATTCATGATTATCAATTTTTAACATTTAATGTTATCGGTAGCCCTTACGGTTCGAGTTCGGCACTAAATGATAAAGACTTCCCCAAATCACTAACATTAAGAGATATTGTGCGTGCTATAGAATTAGGCATTGAAACGCTTGGCTTTGAACGGATTCATATTCTTATCGGGGGATCACTTGGTGGCATGCAAACATTAGAACTCTTATATAATCGGAAATTTGAGGTTGATAAGGCAGTTATTCTTGCTGCTACAGATAAGACGTCCTCATACAGTCGAGCTTTTAATGAAATTGCAAGACAAGCGATTCAATTAGATCACAATGAAGGCATGAGTATCGCGAGACAGCTAGGTTTTTTAACTTATCGGTCGTCTAAAAGTTATGATAAACGTTTTTCACCTGACCAAGTCGTGGCTTATCAGAAACATCAGGGTAACAAATTTATGAAGTATTTTGATGCGTCATGTTATTTAACACTGCTGGATGTCTTAGATAGTCACGATATTGATAGAGGTCGTGATGATGTAGATGACGTATTTAAAAGTTTAGATACGAAAGTCATGACGTTAGGTTTTACTGATGATTTACTATATCCAGATGACCTTGTACGTGCTGTAGGTAGAAGGTTCAAATATCATAAACACTTCTTTGTGCCAGATAATGTGGGGCATGATGGTTTCTTGCTTAATTTTAATGATTGGGCACCTAATTTATATCACTTTTTAAAAGTTTATAAGACAAAGTGGAAATAAAAAATAGACAAATTGTTGTAAGGATGATTGCTTGATGAAGCTGACTCAAAATTTTGAATTCAGGCAATAAGCAATTGTCCTATTTATTTTGAAAAATGAGATGCTTTTAAAGCATTTAATTAAATAGTTGCTTTGTGATGTGATTGCTCAAAAATATTGGAATTGAAGTTTTATGAGAATGGTTGCCAATAATTGTATAAAAGTTTTAAAGAGGTTAAAATAGAAGATATAGTCAAAAATAGTATAGGAGTGGCGAATTTGTTTTCTAAAATATCACCTAAAGCAACTGTGCTTAGTATTATTACGCTAATCGTAGTCGCTTTAGCATTACATATATTACCACCACTCGGCATAGTATTGAGTGTGTTTGCGACAATTCCTGGCATTATCTTATGGCATAAATCTATGGAATCGTTCGCAGTGACAGCAGTCGCGACAGTTGTATTAACAACGTTACTGGGTAATATATTTGTATTAAGTATGATGGTCCTCATACTATTAGTAAGTTTCGTAGTAGGCCAATTATTAAAAGAACGTACTTCAAAAGAACGTATTCTGTATATCACAACTACATATGTAAGTATGGTGTCATTAATTGCATTTATGGGATTGCAAACATTTGATAAAATTCCAAGTTCTGCAGCATTAATGAAACCAATTAAAGATCAAATGCACGATGTTATCTCTGGCGCATCAGTTGGCAATGATTACAAGCAAATGCTTGAAGAAGGTTTCCGCCAAATATCAGTGCAGTTACCTAGTTATGTAATTATTACAGTATTTCTACTTATTTTAATCAATTTAATTGTTACTTTCCCAATTCTACGTAAATTTAAAATTGCTACACCCATATTTAAACCACTGTACGCATGGCAAATGAGTCGTTCGTTATTATGGATGTACATCATTGTCTTGTTCTGTGTTATGTTTACGAGTCAACCGAGTACTTTTCAAAGTATCGTTTTAAATTTCGAAATTATGTTATCATTGTGTATGTATATTCAGGGGTTAAGTGTGATTCACTTTTTCGGAAAGGCAAAATCGATGCCACTCGCGCTTACCGTGTTACTAATGGTTATAGGGACAATATTAATGCCATTGACACATATTGTAAGCCTCCTGGGTGTGATAGACTTAAGTTTTAACTTAAAAAACATCATAAAAAAATGATTTGAGGTGGAAAAATGAACCGTCAATCCACTAAAAAAGCGTTGATTTTACCATTTGTTATTATGGCGCTTACAGCAATTGCACTTGTAGTAGTTTGGTTTGTTTTTAACCAGCTCGTAGCAGGCATCGCAACAATTGTGTTAGTGATTATTATTATAGGGACAGCTTTTATGGTAAGACAAGCTTTACAGAAATTAGACAGCTATGTTGATAATTTAAGTGGACATATCTCTCAAGGTAGCAATATTGCAATTAAAAATCTGCCAATTGGGATGATTATCCTCGATGAAAATGAAAACATAGAGTGGATGAACAAATTTATGTCGGAACGATTAAATCGCAATGTGATTTCCGATCCGGTAAACGAAGTATATCCTAACATCTTAAAACAATTAGAAAAAACACAAGAAATAGAAATACAAGAAAATGAATACTATTATCGCGTACGTTATTCAGAAAAAGAACACGTACTCTATTTCTTCGATATTACTGAAGAAATACATACGAACGAATTGTATGAATCATCAAAACCGATTATTGCCACGTTATTCTTAGATAACTATGATGAAATTACGCAAAACATGAATGACACGCAAAAATCAGAAATTAACTCAATGGTAACGCGTGTTATCAGTAGATGGGCGAACGAACATAACATTTACTTCAAACGTTATAGTTCCGACCAATTTGTAGCTTATTTAAATCAAAATATTTTAAATGAAATAGAAGCAACAAACTTTAGTATTCTAAGTCAACTTCGTGAGAAAAGTGTGGGTTATCGCGCACAATTAACATTGAGTATTGGTGTGGGTGAAGGATCTGAAAATCTCATCGATCTTGGTGAGCTATCGCAATCGGGCCTAGATTTAGCACTCGGTCGTGGTGGTGACCAAGTAGCGATTAAACACATGAACGGTAATGTACGTTTCTACGGCGGTAAGACTGACCCGATGGAAAAACGTACACGTGTAAGAGCACGTGTTATCTCTCACGCACTTAAAGATATTTTAATGGAAGGCGACAAAGTCATTATCATGGGACATAAACGCCCAGACTTGGATGCGATAGGCGCTGCAATTGGTGTGTCTCGTTTTGCTATGATGAACAATTTAGATGCTTACATCGTCTTAAACGACTCTGATATCGATCCAACGCTTCGTCGTGTTATGGATGCCGTAAATGAAAAACCTGAGCTGAAAGAACGCTTTATCACGTCAGATGAAGCTTGGGATATTATGACATCTAAGACAACACTAGTCGTTGTAGATACGCATAAACCTGAGATGGTTATCGATGAAAATATTTTAAATAAAGCGAATCGTAAAGTGGTAATTGATCACCATAGACGAGGAGAAAGTTTCATTTCGAGTCCTTTACTCGTATATATGGAACCATATGCAAGCTCTACCGCAGAATTAGTGACAGAGCTATTAGAATACCAACCAACAGAACAACGTCTGACTCGATTAGAATCAACGGTAATGTTTGCTGGTATTATTGTCGATACACGTAACTTCACATTGCGTACAGGTTCAAGAACCTTTGATGCCGCAAGTTATTTACGTGCGCACGGTGCAGATACGATATTGACACAACATTTCTTAAAAGATGACCTTGATACGTATATCAATCGTACAGAATTGATTCAAACAGTGAAACTTCAAGGAAATGGTGTGGCGATTGCTCATGGTAAAGACGATAAAATTTACCATCCTGTTACAGTTGCACAAGCAGCGGATGAACTGTTAAGTTTAGATGGTGTAGAAGCTTCTTATGTCGTAGCAAGAAGAGAAGATGATGTGGTAGGTATGTCTGCCCGCTCACTTGGTGCAGTCAACGTTCAATTGACGATGGAAGCACTTGGTGGTGGTGGTCATTTAACAAATGCAGCCACACAATTAAAAGGCGTCACAGTCGATGAAGCAATCGAACAATTACAACAAGCTATAACAGAACAAATGAGTAGGAGTGAAAATGCATGAAAGTAATATTCACACAAGATGTTAAAGGTAAAGGTAAAAAAGGCGAAGTTAAAGACGTGCCAGTAGGTTACGCAAATAACTTTTTATTGAAGAAAAATATGGCAGTTGAAGCAACGCCAGGTAATTTAAAACAATTAGAACAAAAAAATAAAGCGATTGAAGCAGAACGTCAACAAGAAATTGAAGATGCTAAAAAATTAAAAGCACAATTAAGCGAAATTGAAGTTGAAGTATCTGCGAAAACAGGTGAAGGCGGTAAGTTGTTTGGTTCAGTAAGTACAAAACAAATCACACAAGCTTTACAAGACCAACACAATATTAAAATCGATAAACGTAAAATGGACTTACCAAATGGTATCCATGCATTAGGTTATACGAATGTACCAGTCAAATTAGACAAAGAAGTTGAAGGTACGATTCGTGTGCACACAGTGGAACAATAATAACGGATTGAGATATGAGGTGTAATCACAATGGATGGAATGTATGAACAAAATCAAATGCCACACAGTAACGAGGCTGAACAGTCTGTCTTAGGTGCCATTATCATAGATCCAGAATTAATTAACACTACTCAGGAAGTATTACTTCCTGAGTCATTTTATAGAGGTGCACATCAACACATCTTTAGAGCAATGATGAACCTCAATGAAGACAACAAAGATATTGATGTCGTTACAATTATGGACCAGCTATCCCAAGAAGGTCGCTTGAATGAAGCAGGTGGTCCACAATATCTTGCAGAGTTATCAAGTAATGTACCAACGACAAGAAATATTCAATATTATACAGAGATTGTCTTTAAACACGCGACCAAACGTAAATTAATTCAAACTGCTGATAGTATTGCCAATGATGGCTATAATGATGAGTTAGAGCTCGATACAATTCTTAATGATGCCGAGCGTCGCATATTAGAGCTATCGTCGTCACGAGAAAGTGATGGATTTAAAGATATTCGTGACGTTCTTGGTGAAGTATATGAAAATGCAGAGCTATTAGATCAAAACAGCGGCCAAACGCCAGGTATACCAACAGGGTATCGCGATTTGGACCAGATGACAGCTGGTTTCAACCGTAATGATTTAATCATTTTAGCAGCACGTCCTTCAGTAGGTAAGACTGCCTTCGCACTTAATATTGCGCAGAAGGTAGCGACACATGAAGATCATTTTTCAGTAGGTATCTTTTCACTTGAGATGGGTGCCGATCAGTTGGCAACACGTATGATTTGTAGTTCTGGAAACGTAGATTCAAACCGTTTAAGAACAGGTACAATGACTGAAGAAGACTGGAATCGCTTTACCATTGCAGTCGGAAAATTATCACGAACTAAGATATTCATTGATGATACACCTGGTATTCGAATTACAGATATCCGTTCAAAATGCCGTCGTTTAAAACAAGAGCACGGTTTAGATATGGTAGTGATTGACTATTTACAATTAATTTCAGGAAGCGGTTCTCGATTTTCAGATAATAGACAACAAGAGGTATCTGAAATTTCGCGTACATTAAAAGCAATTGCCAGAGAACTTGAATGTCCGGTTATTGCATTGAGTCAGTTGTCTCGTGGTGTTGAGCAACGTCAAGATAAGCGTCCGATGATGAGTGATATTCGTGAGTCGGGTTCTATCGAGCAAGATGCTGATATCGTAGCATTCTTGTACCGTGATGATTACTACAATCGTGGTGAAGACGAAGATGATGATGACGATTCAAACTATGAACCACAAACAAACGATGATAATGGTGAAATAGAAATCATTATCGCGAAGCAACGTAACGGCCCTACAGGTACCGTGAAGTTACACTTCATGAAACAATACAATAAATTTACAGATATTGATTATGCACATGCCGATTTTGGCTAAGAAAAAAATATTTTTATGATTATTTCCGTACAATTTTTACGTTAAATGTTTTATTGTACGGTTTTTGTTTGTGTTTAAAGATATTAAATATTTGTAAGTATGTGTCGTTTATTATATAAAAATCTGTTGAAAAGCATGGTATTATTGACTTAACAGCACATTGAAAGTGATTTTAAAGTTTTACTGTTTTTTGAAAATAGCATAAAATCAATGTTCGATTTTTGGTTTGCAATATGGTTTGGGTATTGGTAAAATACGTAATGGTTAATCGAGAAAACTTGGAGGTGCTCATATGTCATCAATAGTAGTCGTTGGGACACAATGGGGAGACGAAGGTAAAGGTAAAATTACAGATTTCTTAGCAGAACAAGCAGACGTTATTGCACGTTTTTCAGGCGGTAACAATGCGGGCCACACAATTAAATTTGGTGGAGAAACGTATAAATTGCACTTAGTACCATCTGGTATTTTCTATAAAGAAAAATTAGCAGTGATTGGTAATGGTGTCGTTGTCGATCCAGTAGCACTATTAAAAGAATTAGACGCTTTAAATGAACGCGGTATATCAACAGATAACTTACGTATTTCAAACCGTGCGCAAGTGATCTTACCATATCACATCAAACAAGATGAGTATGAAGAAGAGCGCCGTGGAGATAATAAAATCGGTACTACGAAAAAAGGTATCGGCCCTGCTTATGTGGATAAAGCACAACGTATCGGTATCCGTGTAGCTGATTTATTAGATAAAGAAACATTTGAAAAATTATTAAAAGATAATATTGAATATAAAGGTGCATACTTCCAAGGCATGTTTGGAAAAGAGTGTCCAACATTTGATGAAATTTTTGAAACTTATTACGCTGCAGGTCAACGTTTAGCACCATTTGTAACAGACACTGCAAAAGTATTAGACGATGCATTTGTTGCAGAAGAAAAAGTATTATTTGAAGGTGCACAAGGCGTAATGTTAGATATTGATCACGGTACATACCCATTTGTTACATCTAGTAACCCAGTCGCAGGTAACGTGACTGTTGGTGGTGGCGTTGGTCCAACATTCGTTTCTAAAGTGATCGGTGTTTGTAAAGCATATACATCACGTGTTGGTGATGGTCCATTCCCAACTGAATTGTTCGATGATGATGGTCACCACATTCGTGAAGTAGGCCGTGAATACGGTACAACAACAGGTCGTCCACGTCGTGTTGGTTGGTTTGACTCAGTAGTCTTACGCCATTCTCGTCGTGCAAGTGGTATTACAGATTTATCAATTAACTCAATTGATGTACTAACAGGTCTTAAAGAAGTTAAAATCTGTACAGCATATGAATTAGACGGTGAAGAAATCACAGAATACCCAGCAAACTTAAATGACTTGCAACGTTGTAAGCCAATCTTCGAAACATTACCTGGTTGGACTGAAGACGTAACAGGCTGTCGTTCATTAGAGGAATTACCTAATAACGCACGTAGATATTTAGAACGTATTTCTGAATTATGTGATGTTGAAATTTCAATATTCTCAGTTGGTCCAGACCGTAATCAAACAAATTTATTAAAATCATTATGGTAAACCATTGAAATAGATACTAAAAATACCTTGTAGACATCAGTAACAATAATCTTGTTACTCGTTTACAAGGTGTTTTTGTGTTTTTAGATTTAGTTTTTTAGTGTAGATGTTTGTCACGAAAAGCTAGTATTTGATCCACAGCATAAATATAACCCGGGAAAGCATTTGATTGCACATGTTTAACTTTTTCAATATTTGCTTGGTAGTCTTCACGTTGTTGCAACATTTCAATTACTTTTGCTTTTAACGCATCAGGTGTGATGGTGTTCGCGTCAGCTTGTTGTCCAATTTTTAATTTTTCGATTTGCTGTGCAACAATGGGTTGATCCGCACTCTGTGGAAAAGCGAGCATAGGTACATTCATTAACATCGCTTCATTTGTACTATTCATGCCAGCATGAGTCAGAAATAGCGATGTATACTGCAATAATTCTGTTTGTGGCACATATGATTTCAGTAATACATTTGATGGAATTTGTTCAAAGTCTGTTGGATCATTAACGTCGCCAATAGACACAACAATCGAAGCATCAATATCTGATAAAGCTGCAAAACATTTATTGAAGAAATCAATATTCTGATTAAACACAGTTCCCAGTGAAATATAAATAATTGGACGTGTCTGATCCACCTCCTCCATAAAACTAGAGGACTTAGGTGTTATGATCGAAGGACCTGCAAAACAATAACGCTCAGAATCAAACTTTGAAGGATCGATTTGGAATCCCTTCATCACATAAGAAACATTGAAGTCACCTGGATTCGTCATTGTTTCATAGCGTGAGTCAACATCAACGTCATAACGTGCTTTGATCTGTTGTTGCAAGTGGTGGAAGATTTGATTGGCCTCATCTCGTTCAGCAGTTGTAAGTTTTTGTGCTTGATAATTGAGCACCGCTTCAAAGCTTGCTTTGGTATGTGCGAACGTAGTGATAGATGAAATAGTAGGGATTTTTAATTTTTGAGCGATTAAAGCACCACAGCTAAACATCGAATCGTATATCAGATAATCATAATGTTCGTTTGCGATTTCGGATAAAATTTTTGGCAGAATAATATCCACAGTATTTAATAAACCGTTAATAACGTGGTACAAATTGCCAGAACCATATGCAGTAAAGCGTTCGACAATTGCTTCTGCTGGAAGTGTGCGTACTTCGACACCTGTATCCTTCAATTTATCTTGGTAGTAATCACTGGCATAATACACGACTTCCTCGCCTCTTGCTACGAGCTCTTGGCACACAGCGATTGTTGGATTGATATGTCCTGTAGAACCTAAATTGATAAATAAAACCTTTGACAATATGAATCCTCCTTAAACTAATACAATATATTTAGTGTATCAAAAAGAATTGAAAACAAAAGAATTTAAAGGATTAAGGATTTTTTAAAAATTAAGAAGAGATTCAAAATTTTAGAGTTTATATTAATTATAAAGAAAAAAGCAAACACCTATAAGTAGCGTTATGATAGGATTTTTAAGATTTTAAGGTCGTATTTGCACTTTATACATTAAATATAGAAAATTATACTAATAAAATTAAAAAAATAGCTTGTCATCCCTGTTAAGAGTTGATATAATTTATCTTGTGCTTAAGACAGGCTCCTTGGTCAAGCGGTTAAGACACCGCCCTTTCACGGCGGTAACACGGGTTCGAGTCCCGTAGGAGTCACCATTTTAGGTCTCGTAGTGTAGCGGTTAACACGCCTGCCTGTCACGCAGGAGATCGCGGGTTCGATTCCCGTCGAGACCGTATAAATGCCCATCCAATAGGATGGGCATTTTTTTATGTATAATTATAGAATTTGATTTGAACTTAAACGAAAAAATCCGTAATATGATGAGAGAATAGATTAGTAATGCTATAAGCTAAAAATGAGGGAAAGGTGTGTACATATGAATCAACATAAGCAATCAACAGATACAGAATTGATTAATCTTATTAGTGATCGACACAATGAGCTTCGACAAAAGGTTGAATATCTGACTGCACAACAATTACCTGAAATCCATTTTAGCAGTTCAGAATGGTATTTAATTACAATTATCCAATATGGAAGTCCATCCTTAGCAGAACTTACACGTATTATCAATTTAACGCGACAAGCGATTCATAAAGCAGTGAAACAATTACAGCAGAAGGCAGTTGTTCAAATTGAAGCTGTACCTAATAATAAAAAAGAAAAACGTGTTACTTTGACACCAATCGGTATCACTTACTATGAGCAATATATAGCAAATAAAGAACAATTAATTACACATATTGGCAAAGTGATTGGTACATCGGAATTAGCTAAGTTGCAAGATTTATTACAACAAGATTGGCAATTACAATCATTTGATACAGAATAACAATGAGCATATTTAACGGAAATTGAACCTGTTAGACATGCTCTTTTTAATTATTTTGATTTTAGTCAACTAGGTTGACAATAATCGTGAATTTTTGCTAAAGTAAATAGGTCAGTCTGATGAATACATAGTTCATTTAAGAAGTTTTATGTTATGTGAGAAACAACGCGCTAAAGTGTAGATAAAGTACGATTATCTTGATTAGAAACGATAATGAATGTCAATATGACATGACCAATTTTTCACCACCCTAATCATAGAACTTCTATTATAAATGTTATTCATAGCACGATAAAAAATGAATGGAAATATAGAATAGTCATAATTTATGTCGCGTATGTATATTCTAAATTAAAGTCAGAAGCAACATGTGAAATCAAAAAGACCAATTGCTCAATCACGACGATCACTTTAATGCATTTTCAATTAGACAATACATAGGCGCATGTATACTTATACTTCGTTTACCATAAAAAGGAGTATATCAAATGGCAACACAAGTTAACGTAAAAAATCCCAAAATGTACGCACTCGTCTTAATGATTGGTGGTTTTATGGGACTCTTCAGTGAAACGGCACTCAATATGGCACTTACCGACATTATGGAAGACTTTCAAGTTCCAGCAGCAACCGTACAATGGTTAACAACAGGATATTTGCTTGTCATGGCATGTCTTGTACCAGCTTCGTCCTACCTCATTAAATGGTTTAGTACGAAATCACTTATTATTTTCGGCATTCTCTTATCTTTATTAGGCGTTGTGATTGGTGCTATGGCGCCCAACTTCGCTTTACTATTACTTGGACGTATCATTCAGGCTTTAGGCACAGGTATCTTACTGCCGATAATGGTCACCGTCTTAATGTTAATCTTTCCTATTGAAAAACGTGGTGCCGTTATGGGGATTATGGGTCTTGTGATCACAGCAGGACCAGCACTTGGACCAGCACTTTCAGGTATTATCATTTCTGCATCAAGTTGGCATTATATCTTTTGGATAAGTGCAGTTTTATATCTTGTCGTGTTAGTGATGGCTATTTTAAAAACAGAAAACGTGGGTGAAATATCCAAACCGAAAATTGATATTTTATCCATTTGTTTATCGACAATCGGATTCGCAGGATTAATCTTTGCATTAAGTTCAATGGCAGAGGCAGCATTCACCGAACTTATCGTCTGGCTACCCTTAGTCATTGGTGTGGTGACACTCGCACTGTTTGTGATACGTCAATTCAAGATTGACTCACCAATGCTCAATTTGAATGTGTTCCGATATCCGATGTTCGTGCTTGGCGCGGCAATGGTATTTATTACTATCTTATGTATTTTATCAACAGGGATTTTACTGCCGCTTTATTTGAAGGGCGCATTACTTTTTAGCGCTGTAATTGCAGGATTGATTTTATTACCAGGTAACGCAGTGAATTTAGTACTTTCGCCAATCGTAGGATCACTATTTGATCGCTTCGGTGCACGCTGTTTCGGCATTATAGGCTACCTGTTGATGTTTATAGCGGCGCTCACATTTGCATTAACGATTACTGCACATACACCCGTTTGGCTGATTATCTTATTATTCATGGTCCTATTCTTTGGCATCACTATGGTGATGATGCCTGCGCAAACCAATGCATTAAACCAGTTACCACATGATTTATATGCGGACGGTTCTGCGACGATTACGACATTGATTCAAGTAGGTGGTTCAGCGGGGACAGCGATTGCCATTACAATCTATACAACTGCAATGAAATCATTTGGAGCAGCACATCCAAGTGCAAGTCAAGAAGTAGTATTAGCACACGGCGTCCAATTTACCTTTATCTTCATTACAATATTGACCGTGATTGGCTGGATACTTTCACTGTTTGTAAGAAAGACACCTCAAACTTAATTTTTTTGAAAATGACTCAGTTTTAAGGGTATGAATATACAGTAACGACGACTACGTTAAATACTGTGTATTCACACCCTTATTTTTGGTTATAAGCAATAAACTCGAAGGAAGCTTGATAATTCTATAGACTGTATTTACCTATGAATAGGCGGGAAATATCTATTTGTTCATAACAATGTTATAATTTTGCAATATACAATTTTAATTTTTTATTTAGAAAAATAGAATTAGACCGCTATAAATGGTAAATTATAGTATAGGGAAATGCGTAGAATTTAATGTAAATGTACTACAATATAGAAATGAGGTTTATAAATATGGCTAGAAAAGTAGTTGTAGTCGATGATGAAAAACCAATTGCTGATATTTTAGAATTTAATTTGAAAAAAGAAGGCTACGAAGTATTCTGTGCCTATGACGGTAACGATGCAGTAGATTTAATCTACGATGAAGAACCAGATATAGTCTTATTAGATATTATGTTACCAGGTCGTGACGGTATGGAAGTCTGTCGTGAAGTCCGTAAAAAATACGAAATGCCGATTATCATGTTAACGGCGAAAGACTCAGAAATCGATAAAGTGTTAGGTCTTGAACTTGGCGCAGACGACTACGTAACGAAACCATTTAGCACGCGTGAATTAATCGCACGTGTGAAAGCAAACTTACGTCGTCATTATTCACAGCCAGCACAAGAAGTGAACGATGCATCTAATGAAATATCAATTAAAGACATCGTCATCTATCCAGATGCATACTCTATTAAAAAACGTGGTTCAGATATCGAATTAACACACCGTGAATTCGAACTCTTCCATTACTTATCTAAACATATGGGTCAAGTAATGACACGTGAACATTTATTGCAAACTGTTTGGGGTTATGACTATTTTGGTGATGTGCGTACTGTAGACGTAACAATTCGACGCTTACGTGAAAAAATTGAAGATGATCCATCGCATCCAGAGTATATCGTGACACGTCGTGGTGTTGGATACTTCCTCCAACAACATGATTAGAGGCACGTATTCATGAAATGGCTTAAACATTTTCAGTCCTTACACACGAAATTAGTTATTGTCTATGTCTTGCTCATTATCATCGGTATGCAAATTATCGGTTTATATTTTACAAATAGTCTTGAAAAAGAACTAACACAAACATTTAAAAATAATATTTCGCAATATGCGAAGCAAATAGAAATTAATATAGAAAAAGTCTATGACGAAGATGATTCAGTCAATGCTCAAAAAGAAGTTCAGAACTTATTAAATGAGTATGCCAATAGACAAGAAATAGAAGAAATTCGTTTTATTGATAAAGATCAGATTATCATGGCTACCTCTAAGCAGTCTACGCGTAGTCTAATAAATCAAAAAGCGAATGATAGCTCTATCCAAAAAGCATTATCATTAAGTGAAATTAATAGTCACACTGTTTTAAAAGACTACGGTAATGGTAAACAACGCGTTTGGGTATACAATTTACCCGTTAAGACATCGGATGATGGAACTATCGGGGATGTCTACATCGAAGCGGATATCAATGACGTGTATAACCAACTTAGCAATATCAATCAAATCTTCATCGTTGGTACGGGGATTTCATTATTAATCACTGTAATTCTCGGTTTCTTCATTGCACGTACAATTACCAAACCGATTACAGACATGCGTAACCAAACCGTCGAAATGTCTAAAGGGAACTATACACAACGTGTGAAGATTTACGGTAATGACGAGATTGGTGAACTGGCATTGGCCTTTAATAACCTCTCTAAACGTGTGCAAGAAGCACAAGCTAATACCGAAAGTGAGAAGCGGCGTCTAGACTCCGTCATCACACATATGAGTGACGGTATTATTGCGACCGATCGTCGTGGGCGTATCCGTATCGTCAACGATATGGCATTAACAATGATGGGCACAATGAAAGAAGATATTATCGGCGATTATATGCTCAATGTACTTAAACTAGAAGAAGACTTTTCATTGGACGAAATCCAAGAGAATAACGATAGTTTC
>Ga0209547_100114_pt1 | contig 16108 bp, 11 predicted proteins | sample UppTromicrDC3115_FD_185843 | JGI IMG/M metagenome (GOLD analysis project Ga0209547, IMG submission 185843) | Upper troposphere microbial communities from Oklahoma, USA - DC3-115 (SPAdes) (version 2) | ecosystem: Environmental > Air > Outdoor Air > Unclassified | place: USA: Oklahoma | collected...
TAGTCTTTTATAAAATGAGCTTGTAAAAAATGCCGGTCTTTTTCCATCAAATTGATGATACAGTTCAATTCCAGTTAACTGGGTGCTGGTATCATTCAATTGAAACTGTTGATGTAGCTCAAAATTCAACCAATAACCAATCATTTGAATCGAATCATTCATCTCAATCAGTTGCTCAAAAATAATCCCTGCTCTAAAGTACTCCCCATTTGTCAGGTGTGTATCACCAGTTAATGTATTCCAATTGAGCAAAATGAACGGAATTTTATTTTGTTCCAATTTCAATGTTTCAACGATTTTATTAAATTGTACATAGATATGTCGTTTTGCCATTTCATACTGTTGGCCTTCTATAGATTTGAAATCGATCATATCATTTTGATTAGCTGAAAAAGCAATATTATCAATGCAATAATAGTCATTATTCAATATATTTTCCACTTCATGTATTGTGGACAAATGGTCAATATTCACATTTAATACGATTTTCAAATTATCAAAATATTTATTAAACAAGTCTACTATTTTTTTAAATGTTATCTCATCTGTACATTGGATATAAATAACGCAATTGAGTGCTTCACTATCTGGTAAAGCATTAAATATATGTTCTAAAAAGTAACCCATTTCTTTATAATATTCGTTAAAATTAGTGGCACTTCTTGGTGGTTTCAATTCTATTCCTAATCCAATTTGCTGCGTCATTAAAAAATTAATCGCTTCATCAATCTCCATGTAAGAGTGGATGTTAGGAATGATTTCATCACTTTCTATTTTCGAACGCCTAATATGACCAATTTCAATTGGATCTTTGATTAAAACGTGGTTCACACCCAACAATTTTTTAACTTCTATCAGTTGCTTTCTAACTCTTTGCATTAACAATGATTCTATATACCCAATTTGAATCACATGCTGAAAATGAGAAATTGATTTGTTAGTTTTTGCTAATGAAATATCTAATACTTTTTGCGCATCTGGCGACTGTACAATATCACCAATATTTTGATTGATAAAGAGCGACAAATAATATAAATATGTTTGATATGTAGTATTTTGTATATTATCATCATGAGCGATTTTCTGTGGTTTATTTTGATATTTCATCCTAAACTCTGAAGGCGTCTCATTTGTCGATGCCTTAAAATGTTTTAATAATATATTGGAGCTACTAAAACCATTTTTATATGCAATGGTTGTGATGCTTTCATTCGTTTCTACTAGGTCATTTTTACAGTGTTCTAAACGAATGTGATTAATATATTGATTAAATCCCATTTTCTTTTGTTGTTTAAATAATTTTGATAAATATGTCGTACTTAAACCTACTTTATTTGCCATTTCTGTAAGGTTAATATGCTCGGCGTAATATCGTTCTATATAATCACAAACATAATCTAACCTTTGATCTGTCTTTAAAAGCAAGGATTTTTCTTTATCAATCGTTGGTATATAACGCGTTAAAATAAACACCAAATCTATTAATTGTTGCTCTATATACAGTTTATAAAACTCACCTTTTCTGATGAACACTGTACCTATTTTAGCAATTGCATTCACACATTGTTGGTATATAACATCTTGCAATGTATCACGATTTAATATAAATTCTCTATCTTGAAAATCATACATATATTTTCTTAAATATGATTCCGTTAAACAAATTGAAATAACTATGGCATCCGTATGATTCAATAATTGATATTGCTCATTATAGTTTATGATAAACACGTCGCCTTTTTGATAGTTCATCACAGTTGCTGATTTACTAATTTTTATCGTACCTTTCAAGATAAGTACAATACGTAAACCTTCACTAACAGCAAGTCTTCCATCAGTATTCAAATTAAATTCTACATCATACAATGTTTTCATATGACACCCCTTTACTGAATCTAATTTAAATAAAATTTCACATTATTACTATATATTATTGAATATTGTTGGATTTTAGACAAAATCAATTACATATTTTTACAAACAAGTTGGATTTTACTACATAAAAAAACGGAAACCACAAAATCAGTTGTTAACTTTGATTTCATGGTTCCGCTCCTACGCTCTATTTGTTTTTTATTTTATATTCGATTAACTCATTCAATTTTCGAATGTTTTCACTTTGTTGCATTAATAATGCATAAATATCTTTATCATTCATTTGTTCATCATCGTCATCATTAGATTTATTTTTTGCTAATTGTTGCGATGACTGTTGCATATCCATTTGATAATCTTTCAGTGCTTGATATAAGAAATCTGTATGCACTGCTTGATGTGCAATTTCATTATATAAAATGTGCGTTTTTTCATCTGTATGAATCGTAAATTGTTTAGACTGAGACGCCTTAGTCTGAGATTGAATACTAAATGAACGATCATACGTTTCATTGGCTACCTGTTTTGAAGTTGATTGTGTACGCGATGAAGGCATTTGATCTTGTAACGCATGCCCTTCGATATCAAATTGCGGTAATATTCTATTTAACCAGCTTGGAATATACCATGATGCTTTACCAAATAATTGTGTCAACGCTGGGATGAGTAATAGTCGAACTACGAATGCATCAAATAGTACACCAAAACCAAGTGCTATACCCATTGATTTGATCATGACATCGTCTTGGAAAACGAAAGCAATAAATACACTAAACATAATTAATGCAGCTGCCACAACGACAGGTCCACTTTCTTTAATGCCTACTTTAATAGAATGTTCATTATTATGTGTTTTACTATATTCCTCATGAATACGAGACATTAAAAAGACTTCATAATCCATCGCAAGTCCAAATAGCAAGCCAATCGCAATTACAGGTAGGAATGCAAGTAATGGTCCAGTTGTATCAACACCAAACAGGCTAGACATAAATCCTTCCTGCATGATTAATGTTGTGAATCCTAGCGTTGCTACAAGTGATAGTACAAAACCTAATACCGCTTTTAATGGAATAATAATTGAACGGAAAACCACCATCAATAATATAAACGCTAACGCAACAATAACACCTGCGAATAATGGAATAGCTTCATTCAATTTCTGTGACATATCAATATTAATGACGCTTTGACCCGAAACTTCTGTCTTGAAGCCATATTTATCTTTAGCATCATCATTATAATCTCTTAAGTCATGAACTAAATCATTTGTAGATTCGGCATTCGGACCTTTTTCAGGAATGACTGCCACTAAAGCATAATCTTTATTTTTACTTAATTGTGGCGGTGTTGCCATGTCTACATTATCCATCTTGTTGATATCTTTTGTTAAAGCTTGTAAATCTTTTTGCAATGCTTGAGGGTTATCTTTTTGATCTTTGACATTTACAAGCATAGCAATTTGACCATTATAACCTTCACCAAACTTGTCTGAAATAATTTCATAAGCTTGTTTTTGCGTACTATCCTCTGGTTTCATACCATCGTCTGGAATACCTAACCTCATATTACTGATAGGAATTGCTGCTACAATTAAAATAATCAAACCTATTAATACTGCTGCCAATGGTTTACCAACTACAAATTTAGACCACTTCGTATCTACATCATTATTAAATTCAGATTTCGTTTGCTTCGGTTTAATTTGTTTATGGAAAATACTAATCAATGCTGGTAGCAATGTTAATGCACTAAACACCGCAACAAGAACACTAATCGCTGATGCAAATCCCATAACAGCTAGAAAATCTATACCTACCAATGAAAGTCCACATACAGCAATGATTACGGTAACGCCTGCGAAGATAACGGCACTTCCTGCTGTTCCTACAGCAAGACCAACTGCTTTGATATGATTCGTTTCTGACTTCATAATTTGACGATATCTAAATAGTATAAACAGCGCATAATCAATACCTACAGCTAAACCTATCATTACAGACAACGTTAACGTAACATTGGGAATGTCAAACGCATATGTGAGTAATGAAATAATACCGACACCTGTTCCTAAACCGAGCAATGCACTAATAATCGGCATACCTGCTGCAATAAATGAACCAAATGTCACTAAGAGTACTACAAAGGCTACGATAATACCAATAAGTTCAGAAGATCCACCCATTTCTGTTGACTCCATACCAGTTCCCATAAGTTCAACATTAACATTATGGTCCTCTTCTAACTGATCCACCTTATCTTGAACATTATCTTTTGATTTTTGTGTCATAGATGTTGCAGAGACATCATAATTAATATCTGCAAAGGCAGTCGTTTTATCTTTACTAATTTGTTTATTTTCATAAGGATCTGAAATATTTTTAATATCTTTATCATCATCCTTAATATCTTTCAAGGTATTTTTAATATCTTTTGTTATACCTTGTTTTACAATTCCATTATCGGAATCACTTTTAAATACAACTCTAATTTGTGCTTTTTCACTATCTTGATTAAATTCATCTTCAATTTTCTTATTCGTATCTAGCGATTGCAAACCATTCATGGTAATGTCGTTATCGAACTTAGGCGCACTTACTGTTAAAGGGATAATAATTGCAGCAAGTAGTACAACCCATGCTATAACACTCCACCATTTATGTTTCGCTATAAACGAACCTAATTTATACAAAAACTTTGCCAAACTATTGCCTCCTCAATTAATCAACGTTATAGTTTAAATATACTGTGTAGATTATTTATATACCCAAGATAAACGTTGCGTACTATCAATAAAAGATTTAAATATTCTAATATGTCTATTTAAACTACAGATTAGGAGAATTGTAGAATGAATGAAAAAGATTTACGCGTAATCAAAACGAAACGCGCACTTTCCAACAGTCTTTATACTTTATTAGAAAAGCAATCATTTACAAGCATTACTGTGAACCAAATTTGCAATGAAGCATTAACACATCGAACAACGTTCTATAAACATTTCTACGATAAATATGATTTACTGATTTATTTAATTATAGAAATTACTAAAGACTTCTTCTCAATGGATATCAAAGAACGTATTAATCATCCTTTTAGTGCTATGGAACAAACATTAAATGATATCGATGAGTTAAAGCGTGTTGGTGATAAGCAATGTGATGATAAAGAATTCGAACGTACGATTTCCAATTATTTTATACGCAAGTTACAAGCAGATATTAAGCAAAACGAACATAGACTTTCTGTGGATGCGAACGTGCCACCTGAACTTATTTTTTACGTCTATGGGTCTAGTTTATACGGTTTTCTTGAATGGATTAATGAAAACCATATTGATTTACCAGCCTCCGAGGTTGATGTACTTTTCCAAAAACTGATTAATATAAAAGTACATGATGTTTAAATGTACGTATTAAAAAAGCACTGCGCAATTTTACGCAGTGCTTCTTTATTTATATATTTAGAACATTTCAGAAACAACTTTTTGTTCTAAGAAGTTTAATAAGTAGTCTGGGCTACCTGTTTTAGCGTCTGTACCTGACATTTTGAAACCACCGAATGGGTGATATCCAACAACTGCAGATGTACAACCACGGTTTAGGTATAAGTTACCTACGTCATATGACTCTACCGCTTCGATCCAATTTTCACGATTATTCGTAATAACTGCACCTGTTAATCCATAATCTGTATCATTAGCAATCTCTAATAATTCTTCGAAGTCTTTACCTTTTACAAATCCAACTACTGGACCAAAGATTTCTTCTTGCATAATTTGATCGCTAGATTTAAGGTCAGCAATAATTGTAGGTTCTACAAAGTAACCTGTAGCATCATCTGTACCGCCACCTTGTTTTAACTTACCTTCTTTACTACCAATTTCGATGTAGTTTTTAATTTTATCGAATTGTTTTTGATTAATAACTGGACCCATGTATGTGTTATTTTCAGTGTTACCAACTGTTAAGTTTTTAGTTAAAGCAATAGATTTTTCTAATACTTCATCATACACATCTTTATGAATAATAGCTCTTGAACAAGCAGAACATTTTTGACCTGAGAATCCGAATGCAGAAGATACAATAGATTCAGCAGCTAAATCTGTGTCAATATCTTTATCGACAACAATCGCATCTTTACCACCCATTTCAGCAATAACACGTTTCAAGAATTGTTGTCCTTCTTGAACTTTTGCTGCTCTTTCAAAAATTCTAGTACCTGTAGCACGAGAACCTGTAAATGTAACAAAGTGTGTGTGTACACTATCTACTAAGTAATCTCCAATTTCTTTTGGATCACCAGGTACAAAGTTTACAACACCTTTTGGTAAACCTGCTTCTTCTAAGATTTCCATTAATTTATACGCAGTTAACGGTGTATCTTCAGCTGGCTTAAGTAATACGGTATTACCTGCAACAACTGGTGCCAATGTTGTACCAGCCATAATTGCAAATGGGAAGTTCCATGGTGGAATTGTTACTCCTGTACCAATAGGTTTGTAGAAGTACTTATTATGTTCTCCTTCTCTATCTAATACAGGCTTGCCATCAGCAAGTTCCATCATTGATCTTGCATAGTATTCGATAAAGTCGATACCTTCTGCAGTATCGCCAACTGCTTCATCCCATGGTTTACCTGCTTCATAAACCATTACAGCTGAAATCTCTTCTTTACGACGTCTAATAATAGCTGCTACGCGAATTAAAAATTCAGCACGGTCTTTATGAGACCATCTCTTCCAAGATTTATAAGCTTCATTAGCAGCATCAAATGCTCTATCCACATCTTTTTGCGTTGCTTTTGAAACTTCTGCAATCACTTCAGTCGTATTTGCCGGATTGATAGACTGATACGTATCTTTAGTGAATTTTTCTTCCCCATTAATAACTAAAGGAATTTTTTGGTTTAATTCCCCTTTGACTTTCTTTAAAGCTTCTTTAAATGACTCGACATTTTTACTATCTGTAAAATCAATGCCTGGTTCGTTATGATAATTAACAACCATTTTTCTACCCCCATGTAAGTTTGTAAATAGAAAACTAAATGGAAAACTTCCATTCTTATTGTCATTGTATAGGTATCGCACAATAAATGCAATCGCTTACATAAACTTTTATGAAAATTAATTGCTATGAACTTCATCTTCTACTCAATATCCACCATTAATTAAAAAATATATTTAACACAACTTTACGATAGTGTTACGAGCGAATTTAATAATTTGTTAACTGATATTAATAATTATGACCATTATGATATGTTATTATTAATATTTCATTATGTTAATGAACGAATTTATTTTAAATCTAAAATTAAAATGCATTTGAGAGGAATTTATTATGAAAACCTATACCTCAGTCATATTTTGGATGCGTACAATTGCTTGTTTAAGTATTGTGCTTATTCATTCCATAACAACCACTTTTAGTAAAATGGACTTTGTTGGTCATGGTACAGCTATTAGAGTAATTCAATTATTACTCATGTTCAGTACACCGTTATTCGTTTTTATTTCAGAATTTTTATTGGCTAAAAATTATCATGTCCAAACAAAACCTGGTTTTTTCAAAAACAAACTTATTTATCTAGGTATACCTTATATTTTTATCAATATCGGTATTTCAATATTTTATTTTGAATCAAAAACTTTCGAGCAATTCATACAACACTTTGCCGATACGATGTTTCATGGTGGTGCAGTAACATATTTCATCGTTATTATTTTCCAGTTCTATATACTACATATATTTTTCGCTAAATATATTATCAAATGGAAACCTATCCCAGTCATTATCGGTGCTGTAATATTTGCCACATTGTACTGGGCATTCAGACAATTTGTACCACAATCTGAGCATCCTATATTAGGTTTATTTTGGGAACGAGAAGGATGGATGTTGTTCCTAGGATGGATTAGTTATTTCTTACTTGGATTTTATTCAGGTATTTATTACGAAACGTTAATGGCAAATATTAAAAAATTACACATGGTACATTATTATAGGCGCAGTTGTCGCAACTGCTTTATTAATCGGAAATTACTTATTAGGTATCAGCACTTGGGTCGAATCTAAGCGTTTCGACATTCCCTTTTATGTAACGATGATTATTTTACTGTTTTTCTTATTCTCGTCTTATATAAAATATGTACCAAAATTTGTTTTATTTATCAGTAATTATTCATTCTGTATTTACTTACTACATTATTTCTTTGTACATGATCTAGGCTTATTAAGAGCGGATAGTTCTTTAAGAAATATTGCATTTACCTTTATTCTTACATTAACCGTTTCAATTTGTTTAGCTTATATACTTAACCTATTTAAATTCGGAAAATTTATCGTCGGTGGCATCGGACATATTAAATACGACAAAGTCTATGAAAGCTATCGCCATGGTAAAATGGATTAACTTAAATATAAACAAGAAACGCTTTGCTACACTCCAAATTGGTGTAACAAAGCGTTTTTCTATTTTGCCTCAATATCTTCTTTAGAAACGATTGGATAATTTTTAAATAGTAATGAACAAACATAACCGACAATCAGTCCAATCACTCCTACAATTGCCCCATAAATAAAGATTTTAACTGGATCATTAAATCCAAACATCACTAAGAAACCTGCTAATGGCGTAGCTGTACCTGTTGCATCATTAATCATTCCGGAAGATGCAATCACTGCGCCAGCTAATGCACCACCAATAAAGTTTGCAGTGTAAATCGGCACAGGATTTGCTGAAACAACATCAGCTTGTGACAATGGTTCAATACAAACTGCAATTCTAGATTTACGATCGCCCAACTTTAATTTGTTAAACATTGTGCCATTTATAAATGATGAGGCAAATGATACCATTGCCGCAATGGCCATTGGCATACCTGTCAAACCTAGTAAAGCAGTCAAAGCCATTGAACTTAGTGGTGCCGTACCAACAACTGTAATGACACCACCCAATATAATTCCCATAATAATTGGGCTTACTTCAGTAGAACTTTGAATAATGTCTCCAATTTTCAACAAAGAATTGTTAACGAGTGGTGTTACACCTGTAGCCACTAACCTTGCTAATGGCGCAATGATGATAATACCTACAATCAAATCAATGCCATCAGGCACTTTACGTTCTGCAAATTTCATTAAATAACCAATCACATAACCAGCTACAAAACCAGGTATCAAATCCAAGCCACCACATGCAGCTGCAATAACAAGTGCATATACTGGTGATACACCGATAGCAAGTGAGACTAAACCTGCTGCTGCGACACCACCTAAACCTCCTGCAGCATCACCTAGATCCCCTAAAAATTTTATACCTAACAAATCGCCACCCACATATTTGTGAAAAGCTTCTACTAAAAAAGTTGCTATAGCCGCATTTGCTAGAGCTCCCATTGCACGCATACCTTTAGGCGCGCGATATGTAAATAGTGTGAATAACGCTAACACTACTATTAAGAATACTGTACCTATGATTATATCCATGTATAAATGCCCCATCTCTCTTCAAACATAATAAGTGACGTCCAAAAGCATTCATATGTATCTATCACATATGTTTACTTAATCATTGCATTTATTATCCAATATACAATTTCACTTATTTTTATATTAACATAAATTCATTTTATATTCCGAGCTATTTTATTATTTTGAATTTAAGCTCCGCGGAATATTTTTTGAAACACTTTTAATTATTTCTAATATATTACACAATTTACCTATAAAAGGTTTTTCTATATATCTATGTACCTCGTTTAAGATGAATTTAAATTCAATTTAGTAATTAATATAATAAAAAAGCGTATGCATATGAATGTAGCACTTGTATAATGCTAACTTTCATATCACACGCTTTAAGCTAAGAATTTATTGGTTGTTTATGTCATGTATAGGCTTAGCTGGTGTTCCTAATGCAAGCACGTTAGCTGGAATATCTTTCGCTACGACACTGCCCGCACCTATCACTGAACCTTCACCAATCGTAACACCAGGTAGTACTACTACATTAGCTCCTAGCCAAACATTTGATTCAATACGAATGGGCAATGCTTGTTCTAATCCATTGTTTCGTGATTGATATTCTAATGGGTGAATCGCAGTGTAAAGACCACAACTAGGACCAATAAACACATCATCTCCGATAAATATTTTCCCACCATCCATAAAATAACAATCATGGTTTATAAAAACACGTGACCCTAAAAAGATATTATAGCCATAATCTGTTTGAAATGGACTTAACAGTTCTACTGATTGTGGTTCATAGTTCAATAATTTCTTGAGTATTTGATGCCTTTTATCTTTTTCACTTGGCTTAGTATGATTTAATTCAAAACACAAATCCTTAGCTGCCATTCTTTCAGCATCAAGTGCCGGATCGAAATTTGCATCATACCATTCGCCTGCTAACATTTTCTCTTTTTCAGTCATGTTTATCGCCTCCAGTTATTCACTCTAAATTTAATCATCCAGTTCAGTTATTATGCGTAATATCAAGTATCTGTGGTTTATGTCATAGAACTAAGTAATTGATACATTAATGTTCCTGCATAGTTTCCAATGACATAACCTAGCGTACCAATGATCAATATCGGTCCAACTAAGCCTGTCCAGCCCTTCCCAATTGCCAGAGCAGCTGCAGTTGTTGGACCACCTGCTGTCGCATTACTCGCTAATAGTATTTCTTCTATTTTAAAATGAAATACTTTCCCTAATAACAAGCTAAGACCTAAATTGAATACCAATATAATTATAACAAAAATGAATAGTAAAGGGACTGTAGAGATGATTGTCGCAAATGAAGCTGGCGTCCCTATAACTACGAAGAAAATATAAATCAGAAATGTTCCAATTTCAGATGCTCCAGCTAATTTTTCAAAAAAATCTCCCCAAATGGCAACGACAATAAGTGTCAACGTTGTTAATAACAAATATTGATCTCCAAAGAATGACACAATGACTGTGAATAACATATTACTTTTGGGGACAAATTGTTGTATGAGTTCGGCAGCTTTGAAACTCACTGCAACAAGTGCAATCGCACTAGCTATAGAAAAAGCGATATCAAGTAATTGTATTTTTTTAGGTTGCCAATAAGACTGCTGCGTTTCGGGGGAATTTGTTTCGTGATAATCTGTTTTGAAAAACTTTTTAATCCAAGGTAGTGAAGGCATCGCGATTAATAGCATAAAGTATAATGCCATCACACTATTATCAGCCACCACTGCTGAAGAAACCATTTCACTCGGTGTTTCGAACTTAGAACTTAACGCTGCAAAGTTAACACCTCCGCCAATATAACTCCCCGTCATCATTGCACCTATTTTATTTAAATATGGAATCCATTGGTGCAACACTAAAAATGCGACTGTCGTCCCTATCATCGTACCGACAGATGCGATGAAGAATATAATCAGTAAACGTCTACTTTCTTTCCAAATTTTTAATATGTTAGAACTAAACAATAATAATGGAATCGATAACGGAACAACATAATCCCATACTGTATCGTATACTAGCGAACTTGTTGGAATCACTTTAAAGTTAGATAACAACATTGCTCCTACCAGTGCTATAATTGCCCCAGAAATTGTACTTGCCCATTGAAATCGTTGTTCTAAAAATAAACTTACCGTAGCCCAAACAATAATAATTGCCCACAGCACCCAAGTATCATCTTTGGCTATCAATGTACCTAATATCATATTTGACATCCCCTCTCAATTTTTCATTGAATTATAGCTATTTTACCAATATTCTTCATATATTTTTATAATTTTCTGAAAATAAATTGTTTATATGTGAGGAAATTGATATTCTTACTATTATAGCAACACCAACAAGGGGGATTTTTATGAAACAAAAGATTGGGTTAATTTTAGGACCATTACTGTTCGTTATCATTTACTTTATTCCTGCAATCACTGGATTAGAAGATGCACCAAGAGCAGTACTTGCCGTTACATTATTTGTAGCGACATGGTGGATAACTGAAGCAATTCCTATTCCAGCTACATCCTTAATTCCACTATTTCTGTTGCCACTAACTGGTGGTACCGAAGAAGCAATAGCAACGAGCGCATATGCTGATCCTATCGTCTTTATGTATATGGGTGGTTTCATTATCGCTTTAGCTATTGAAAAATGGGATTTACATAAACGTATCGCCATGACAATTATTTCTATGATGGGTACAAATAGCAATCGAATTATACTTGGTACGATGATTGCTACTGCATTTATTTCCATGTGGATTTCAAATGCTGCAACAGCATTGATGATGTTACCTATTGCATTAGCACTGATTCAAGAAATTAAGGACGCACAATTTTTGAAACCTGAATCTGCAAGTAAATTTAGTAAAGCACTACTACTTACGGTCGCTTACTCCGCGTCTATTGGCGGATTAGCAACATTAATCGGCTCTGTACCAAATGCTGTATTTGCCGCAGTGGCTGCTTCGAGTCTCGATAGAAAGGTATCCTTTGCACAATGGATGATTTTCGCAGTACCATTGACTATAATCCTTTTAGCAGTACTTTATTTCTTACTTACAAAATGGCTCTTTAAAGTTGAAGATGCCGATCAAATATCGTCTGATTTCGCTAAAAAATCATTACATGAGCTAGGCCCTATGTCTAAAGAAGAAAAACTAACTGGACTCGTCTTCTTATTCGTCAGTCTATTATGGGTCTTCGGTGGCCTCTTACCTGAATCTTTACATGTCACTGATACCATGATAGCAATGGGCGGTGCAGTGATATTATTCTTGATTCCTGCCAAATCTAAGAAAGGTGGACTACTTGTTTGGGACGACATGTCCAAATTACCTTGGGGTATACTCTTACTATTTGGTGGCGGTTTATCTTTAGCCGCTGCATTTGAAGATTCTGGATTAACAAAATGGTTCGGCGGTATGATGGGCATCGTCAAGCCGCTTCCACTGATATTAATCGTACTCGTACTAACAACCGCAATCTTATTCTTAACAGAAGTGATGTCAAACACCGCAGTATCCAATATGCTAATGCCAATTAGTATTGGTTTTGCTGCAGCTATAGGCCAAGACCCATTCATTATTATGGCTATTGTAGCCGTTTCATCAACGTGTGCCTTTATGCTACCAATTTCTACACCACCAAATGCAGCGGTATTTAGTTCTGATGAATTAGAAATGAAAGATATGGTCAAAGCTGGATTTATTTTAAATATTTTCACCATTATTATTATTTCATTCTTTGCATACTTCTGGTTACCTATCGCATTTGGTTTATAACTACCACCCTCTTATACTACTAAGGTATGATGTGTTGTCTATACTATGGACGCATGTTAAATTCTGAAAAACAGTTTAGAATAATGATATAAACTTATAAAAGGAGTCAATAAATATGAAAATATTATTAAGAGGGGCGATAGCGGTCATATTAATACTCGGTATCGTAAAAACATTTGAAGACCATGACGTTGCTGCTGAGGCAACACATTATTTTAATCAAGTTAAAAGTGGCGAAGCACTGCAAAGCATTGAGAATATAAATTTTGACGGCTTGAAAAATTTGAATTTTGATAACTTGAACCCTTCAGATTTCTTTTAAAGTTTATAGCCAACTTCTAGTGATTTCAGCATAAGTTTTACAAATGAACATAGCACAAAATCTTATCCCCATTAAAATTTGTGTCGTTTCACATGTACCATATTGATTTTATTTTTTACAAATTGATATCCAAGACTACCTTCAGACTGAAGCAGCGCATTGCTTATTTAAAAGCATGCGTTGCTTTTATTTTTGCGTTAAATTCAACAATATAATAATTATAATTTTCTGAAATATACCAGTGGTAAATTACATTACTTTTATTATAATATAATTAAATTATAATAATGGCAGTTTTTAAAGTTACTTCTAAAGCGTCTCAATTTAATTAACTAGGAACACCTTGATGTATTATTATTCGCTTTTCACTTTTTTACACTTAATAAACGTTATAGAAAAAAATCCAATATGTTAATCACTTATTTCATTATAGAAAAGGAGTCCTAATTATGATAAAAAAGTTTTATTGCTATGTTCTATAATTTTTGTATTATTAACTGCTATCCTATTCTCATTTGATGAATTCGACAGATTTAATCCTTTTTTACAAAAAGAAACGTCTTATGCCAACGTTAAAGCAAACACCCAAGATTATCAAAATATAACTATTTATTCTGCGAATGGAGAAAAACGTGATTATAAATTATCTTTTAATGGATATGATCCTTCCAAACAAAAGGCAAAAATAACACACAAAGGTACCTATGTAGAGCATATAGATTACATTGATAAACTGCCATTTGTTTCACTTAAGTAAGTATCGTATATCATCTATACAAAACAACGGACTACCTTAGAATAGATAGTCCGTTGTTTCATTTTCTATAAACTTCTTTTTTAAGAAGTAATGTAGTCTCCACCACTGACATGGATAACTTGGCCAGTAATATATGAACTATCTGCATATGATGCAAGAAATACATAAGACGGTGCGAGCTCTGCCGGTTGTCCTCTTCTACCCATAGGTGTTTCTCCCCCTTGATGTTCAACCTTATCTTCTGAGAAGGTAGCAGGAATTAATGGTGTATATATTGGTCCTGGCGCCACTGCATTGACACGAATACCACGTGCACTTAACGTCGTTGCCAATGAACGTGTAAATGATACTATTGCGCCTTTTGTTGCAGAGTAATCGATTAAATGTGCAGACCCACGATATGCAGTAACACTTGTTGTATTGATAATTGTGTCTCCTTCATTTAAATGAGGTACTGCTGCTTGTGATAAAAACATCATTCCAAAGATGTTTGTTTCAAACGTTGCTTTGATTTGTTCAGGTGTTATATCCTCAAAATGATCTTGCGGGAATTGGACACCACCGTTATTCACAAGTATATTTAAGCCACCAAAGTCTTCTACAACTTGCTTAATAAGTTTTTGTGAATCATCAACTGATTTTAAATCATGTGCATAAGCTTTAGCTGTAACACCTATTGCTTCTATAGCATTCACAACCGCTTCTGCATCTTCGTGTTCATCATAATAACCAATCGCTACTTGAGCACCTTCTCGAGCGTATAGCATAGCAATAGAACGCCCAATACCTGAGTCCCCTCCAGTAATTAGTGCTACTTTGCCTTGTAATTTACCAGCACTTTTATAACCTTCCATTTCTGTTATAGGTTGTGGATTCATATCTTTTTGAATCCCGGGCTGTCTATCCTGCGTGTATCCTTTAATTTGAGTGTGAAATTCTGTTAAATTCATTACTTACACCTCTTTCTTGTTAGATCTGTTCATAGCTCGATACCACTTTATTAAAATTACAAACATAAACACCACATATCAGATTGCAAACAATATATACATTATTAAAAAAACACTGCAACGTTACCGTTACAGTGTTCCAATTAAACTTGTTTAAATTGAGTGTTTTACAACTCGACTTGAATGTATAAATGCCATAATTGCAAAAATTGCATATATGATGGAGTAGATTATCATAACGATATATATTGGTAACATCGTTGCACCACCCATTAGAGACATGAATGCTTTAGCGGCAAAGTATGCATGCATCAATGATACAATCAATGGCAATCCAAAGTTAAATGCAACCTTCAGTCCAAGCCCTTTCAACATATCTTGATGTGTATAACCAATTTTACGGAGAATGCGGAAATTAGGAATCTCATCTTCCGTTTCATCCATTTGTTTAATATAAACGATACACCCAGCTGCTACTAAGAACGCTAATCCTAAAAATGATGTGACAAACAATACGATACCTATTGAGTCATTCATATCTTGATGCGCTACCTTTTGTGGAAGTATGTTCGGATTGATTGACTTGGCAATCTGATTTGCTTGTTTCCAATCGCTTTGATTTTTCAAGTCATAACCATATTGAGGACGAGTTTCTTTCGCATCTGGCTTAATTTGGTTATATTTTTCTGCACTCACTACCATGACTGGTCCTGCAAAGCTTGTTTCACTACTAAAATATACATCTTTGCTAGCGCCTTTGATATTGAAGGCTTGTTTTGGTTGGCTATTTAATTGAATTTCACCTTCATCATTATATTTAATAATACCGCCACCCGCAGCTAAGTTTACTATTTTTGCATTTGAACCTTTAACATCTTTGTCATTGATATACTGGTTACTTGTAACCAATAAGATAGTTGT
>Ga0209547_100116_pt1 | contig 15558 bp, 14 predicted proteins | sample UppTromicrDC3115_FD_185843 | JGI IMG/M metagenome (GOLD analysis project Ga0209547, IMG submission 185843) | Upper troposphere microbial communities from Oklahoma, USA - DC3-115 (SPAdes) (version 2) | ecosystem: Environmental > Air > Outdoor Air > Unclassified | place: USA: Oklahoma | collected...
TAACCATCGCACCAAGGACAGTAAAAAATGGTTTTCCCATAATATTGCTTGAAATCATCAATATTTGGTCCTCTTTCTTTTAAACCTGTAGCTACAAGTACTTGACGCGTTTGAAATGATTGGTTTTGTGTTTTCACATTAAATCCTTCGTCCGTTTTCGTGATTTTTTCTGCGTGTTCATTCAAAAAACTAACATCCTTGTATTTTGCCACATCTTTCTTAGCTCTACTCTTAAATTCCTTAGGTGTCACACCATCCTGAGTTAAATAACCATGAGACGCATGAGTAACTCTATTACGCGGCTTATCTTCATCAATGATTAAAGTTCGTTTCATACTTCTACCAAAATTCAATCCCGCATTTAAACCCGCCGGTCCACCACCAATAATTATTACATCATAATCCAACTGAATCACTCCTTTACACCTTTTAAAGACTTTTAATATCTATAATAAAATTAAAATATTAAGACTTAGTTATTCACTAAGTCCTTTAATGTCTTACTTTCTAAATCAGCAATCAAATTATACTCTGCTTCATCCATAATTTTTTTAATTGGACATTTTTGAGCATGATTAAAACTATCTTCTAATAAACTTTGTTTGCCATCAATTGTTGTGATTACTTCATAAATCGAAACATCTTTCCAACCATCTCTTAATTGATACCCACCTTTTGCACCACTGCTAGCTGAGATAATCCCTACTTTTACAAGGCGAGTCAAGATTTTTGATAAATATGTTGTTGAAACATTTAATACGGATGCTAAGTCTTGTACTGGTATTCTAGTTACTGCTCCATCTCTATTAATCATATATAATAATGCATGCAGCGCATAATCTGTTGCTTTAGAACATTTCATATTATATCAACTTCCTAATTATAGATATTATAAATCTATAATAGCCTATATAGCGTTACTTTACAAGATGATTTAATGACATTTCTGAATAGCATTAACCATCGCATCAGTGAAGTCATCCATGAACTGACTGCGATTACTATCATCTTCACGACTCTTTTTATTATATTTGTGATTTTCAAAACACATTTTTCTTAATTCAGAAGTTAATTCCAATTGAACGCCTGCCCCTGTTTGGCAACAATTAATAATATTGTCATCATGTGCACCTGAAATATGTTTTGGTGCTTGATCGACCTTAATACCTAATTCTTGAAATTGGGTAGTCATTTCTTGAATAAGCTGTTGATCTTTGCCACCAATATATACAATTGGTGTTTCTCCTACGCAACCATGTAATGCAACTGCTTTACTTTTTGGTTTGATCATTTCCATTAATACTGGTTCATCATAATGGCGTGACGTTACATGGAGTTCCTCATTTCCTTTAGATCTCGTCCCTTTAAAAGTAAAATAATCAAAATTTCCTTTTTGTGCAGTCCAATCAGCAAGTTCGGTTGTACCCGGTTCAATACCACCACCATGAATTGCTGTGATTATGACGTCACCTTCCAAATCTCTCGTTTCAATTTCCCAGTCATCATTTTCAGTTGTATTTGCTTCTAACTCTGTCATTGATTTATATTTATCTGCCATACAAAAGCTCCTCTCAAAGGTTATATTTAACACATTCCCTTTAAGAAATTGTATTAACTTAAGATTATGTAAAGATTGTATAATATATTATTTCTTTAATCCTCATTTATTAGTTCATGTAATGCTGTATTAATTGCCGATGTAAACTCAAACATAAACTGCGACCAATTCTCTCGATTTTCTCTATCCTGTAAGTTGTATTTATTATTTTTGAAGCATTTTTTTCTGAGCGCAACCGTCAATTCTAATTGAACACCTTGCAGTCTAGTACCTTCATTTACAAAATTATCTGCATGCATACCCGAAATATGAGCTGGCGCTGGTTTTACAGTAACTCCGATTGCTTCAAGATGCTGTTGTATCCTTTTGGCAAGTGCCATATCTTTCCCACCTATATAGACCTCTGCTTGGTTACCCATACATCCATGAAAAGAAATAATATATGCATGCTGTTTGACCATTGATTTAAGTATTGGTTCATCAAAATGTCTGGAGGTTACATGCAATTCATTATTTTTATTCTTTCTTGTTCCTTTAAAAGTGTAAAAACTTAAATCGTTGTATTCACTGGTTAATTGCGCAATTTCTGAAGTACCACGTTCTATTGCACCACCGTGAACTGCTGTAACAAGTACAGCTGTTTGGTTATCTTGTGAAATTATTTCCCAATCTTTGCTAGCGGATGTTTGTGCTATGAGCTCTGTCATAGAGCAATAGTGATCGACCAAGATGATATCCTCCAATTTTTGGTAATAAAATTATGTATTCATTTCTATAATAAAAAGCTGCCACATTATCGATTACAATGATACGGCGACGTTGCCTTATCATTGTAATCGATAATGTAACAGCTTAGAAACGCAATAGTTTTATATCCGAATTACACAAATTGCTTTGTTAAAGCTTCAAATTGCGTTTCATCAATATGAATATCTTGTTTTGCTAGAGGTGTACCATTCATCTCATCGATTTGTGATTCAAACGATGGTGTTTCTGTATCTTGATACACAATACCTTTGAGTAGCGAATTATATTCTAACACTTTTTGTGTTGCTTTTTGTTTATCTGCAACATCATAATCTTCAATATCATCAATACTCGTTAAATTTTCTTTAAACCAATCATACGTATTCACTTTATTGTATGTGACACAGGGTGAGAACACATTAACAAATGAGAAGCCATCATGGTTAATTGCGTCTTCTATCATTTTCGTTAAGCCTTTTATATCACTTGAGAAGCCTTGTGCTACAAAAGTCGCACCTGACGATAATGCTAATTCTAAAGGAGCCACATTTTGTTCGATATTACCTTTTGGTGTTGATTTAGTCACAAATCCTTGTGCTGAAGACGGAGAGGTTTGACCCTTAGTTAAACCATATATTTGATTATCCATAACAATGTATGTCATATTCATATTTCGACGTAACGCATGTATCGTATGTCCCATTCCTATGGCATAACCATCGCCGTCACCACCAGAAGCAATAACCGTTAAATCTTTATTCGCCATTTTCACGCCTTGTGCTAAAGGTAATGAACGACCATGTATACCATGGACACCATAAGAGTTAACATAACCTGACAAGCGACCTGAACATCCGATACCTGTTATGATTGCCACTTCTTCTGGCTCTAAACCAACGTTTGCTGCTGCTTTTTGGATAGCTGCTTGAACAGAGAAGTCACCACAACCTGGACACCAGTTAGGTTTAACATTATTTCTAAAATCTTTAAATGTTGCCATTTACACCAACTCCTTTAATTCTTTTGCGATTTCAATACCTTTAGTTTCAATCTCGTGTGGTAAAAATGGTATGCCATCATATTTCGTTTGTTTCACTAGCTTATCGCCTAAATTGACATTCATTTTTATAATACTTGCAAGTTGTCCTTGATAATTGTGCTCCACAACTACGACTTTGGATGCATTATCTATTGCTTGTTGAATCGTTTCACTTGGGAACGGATGTAGTTGTCTAATTTGTAAATGATTCACTTTCACACCTTGCGCTTCTAATCTTGATTTACCTTCTTGTATTGCACCTTTAGTTGAAATAAAGCCAAGATATAAAATATCAGCTGATTCATGAGTTAAATCTGCTTCCACAGGATTCTGTATTAATAGGTGTTCTGTTTTACGCATACGTTTATCCATTTGTTGCTGTCTATTATTTGCAACCTCACTTGGTTTACCTTCTTCGTTATGCTCGACACCTGTGACATGATGTATGCCACCTTTTACACCTGGAATAGGTCTTGGTGAAATACCGCTATCTGTTAATGCATAACGTTTAAAGTAAGCTTTATCGTCTTCCTCGCGTGAAATATCTGATTGAATCATTTCGCCGCGATTAATGTCAATTTTACGGAAATCTAACTGGTCAACGGTTTGTTTACCTAGTGATAATTGTAAATCACTTAAAATAATGACCGGACATTGATACATTTCTGCCAAGTTAAAAGCTTCCATCGTTAAATAGAAAGCATCTTCTGCATCTGTTGGTGCAACAACAATTTTTGGAATATCACCATGTGTTCCATAAATCATTTGCATTAAATCAGATTGCTCTTGCTTTGTTGGTAAACCTGTCGAAGGTCCACCACGTTGTGTATTGATAACTACAAAAGGTGTTTCTGTCATTCCCGACAAACCAATTGCTTCCATCATTAGTGATAACCCAGGCCCTGCACTGGCTGTGAATGCACGTACACCGGCATAATTAGAACCAATCGCCATATTAGCTGCAGCAATCTCATCTTCAGTTTGTACAACAGTTCCGCCGACCTTAGGCAGATTTTCAATCATATATTCCATGATTTCAGATGCTGGCGTAATTGGATAAGCTGCCATAAAACGTGAACCAGCTGAAAGTGCTCCTAAACCAATCGCATCATTACCAATCATATATAGATGTGGTGTTCCATCTGTCTCGTCTAAAACAAAATCACTATCGACAGAATCAAGTTGTGCTTTCATTAAACGATAACCTTCATTTAATGCTTCTATATTTAAGTTAACAACTTTTTCGCCCTTTTTAGTAAACATATTAGTAATTAATGTCTCAAAATCAGATTTATCCAAATCCATCACGGCACATGTTGCACCAATTGCCACCATGTTTTTCATAAGTGCAGTGCCTAGTTCTTTAGCAGTTGCAGTAAATGGTAAGTCTATCAACTGTGCACGACAATTTTCAGGTTTTTCTGGTTTCGCTTTGCTATCCGCGATAATAATACTATCTTCACGCATTTCATGATGATTGAGTTCAATTGTTTCTTGATCAAATGCGATTAAAATATCTAAATCGTCGCTAATTGCATGTACAGGCGTAGTAGACACTCTTATTTTATTGTTTGTATGTCCGCCCATAATTCTACTTGAAAAATGACGATATCCGTATAAGTAATACCCTTTACGATTCATAGCAGTAGCGAAGATTTCACCCGTAGATTCTATACCTTCACCTTGTTGTCCGCCCACTTTCCATGATACTTGTGATTTCATATCATCTTGCCTCCTAGTGGTTATAATAATTCATTATTTATCATATCAAAATAAACCACTCTATTACTATGTAAAGAGTGGTAGTTTTTTAAATTCATACTAATGGACGATACTTTTAAAATGGGTGATCATCATTAATTAATACACGTTCAATATGCGTCGTTTTACCTTCTTTGTTAATATCAATAATAACACCAGACAATACACTACGTCCTTCATCTGGGACTACATGTCGTTGTGGCAAACTCGTAATAAATCGTGTAATCACTTCATTTCTATTTATCCCTAAAATTCCATCATAAAAACCAGTCATGCCAACATCTGTGATATATCCAGTACCACCCGGCAATATGCGTTCATCTGATGTTTGAATATGTGTGTGTGTACCTACAACTGCACTTACTCTCCCATCTAAATACCAACCCATTGCATTTTTTTCTGAAGTCGTTTCTGCGTGGAAATCTACAAAAATATAATCTGTCTCTTTTTGCGCTTCTTCAATTAGTGCATCTGCTTTTTTAAATGGGTCATCAATGTCTTGCATAAAAGCACGACCTTGTAAATTAATAATCGCTAATTTCGTTTCATTTATTTGGATAAATCGCATACCAACACCTGGTGCACCTTCTGGAAAATTCGCCGGACGCACCATACGATTTGCAGAATCTATAAAATCATAAATTTGGCGTTGCCCATATGTGTGGTTGCCCATTGTCATAAAGTCTACGCCTTCTCTTAATAAATCTTTATATATTTTTTCAGTTAATCCTTTACCATGTGCAGCATTTTCAGCATTAACAATAGTAACTGTTGGGCGATATGTTTGTTTCAGTCTTGATAAATATGTAGTTATTGCCTCTCGACCTACTTTACCTACAATATCACCGATAAAAAGTAATCTCATTGATATGTTCATCCTCTCATAGTCTTAGTTTAATGCAATTCAATAAGGTTGAAAAGACTCTAGGCTAAAATTTTAGCAAATCAACAAAGTTTTAAATGAATTATTAGTGGTATAAGTAATATTAGAAATGTAATAATCCAAAAATATAGGAGTTGGAAAGTATACATGTCAATTAATATTGATCCACAACATTTTGCTGACTTAGTTCTTACAGCAAATCCATCAAAAAGTGAAGATCCAGAAGATATCGCTAAAGAAAGTTTAGAATTGTATATCAATGCTTATCGCTTAGCTGAAAGATATGCAAATATCTCAACAAATTGTTATGATACGGCTGAAATTATTAAAGAAGTTAAACAGGCCGATTTAGAACTCACTTAAATCATTATTTTAACAGTTAATAAGCAAGTATAATTATATAAGACATACTAGAGGTTGGGGCATTTTCATGTTCCAACCTCTATTTTTGTAAAATTTGTATTTAACTGAATGTATTCCTTAAAATGTAAAACTTTATCTTTGTATACAACTCACCTTATACATTTTTTCTGAGTCGGACAACGAAATTTTTAGAAACAAATCGCTTTCTGATGTGCTCCCTTTTTATCAGACCCCAGTAATAATTGAAATACCTTATCCAATAATAAAACTCATATTTGAGAACTTTTAAGTTTTATACTTTTCATATATAAAAAAACAAACTAAGCGATATTTAGCTTAGTTTGTTGAAAATTCAATATTAAATGTTTAATAATTCATTTTTATTTTGCATATTCAATTGCTCTAGTCTCACGAACAACTGTCACTTTTATATGGCCAGGATATTGAAGTTCATCTTCAATTTGGCGTTTGATATCTCTTGCTAAGCGATGTGATTTTAAGTCGTCGATAGTTTCTGGAGATACAATTACTCGTATTTCTCTACCAGCTTGAATGGCAAATGCTTTTTCAACACCTTCATAACCTTCGGATAACGTTTCTAATCTTTCCAATCTTCTAATATAATTTTCTAAAGTCTCTTTACGCGCACCAGGTCTTGCAGCGGATAATGCATCTGCTGCTGCTACGAGTATGGAAATAATTGAAGTTGGTTCAACGTCACCATGATGAGAATGAATGGCATTTATTACAGTATCATTTTCAGCGTATTTTTTAGCTAGTTCAACACCAATTTCAACATGGCTACCTTCAACTTCATGGTCAATGGCTTTACCAACGTCATGAAGTAAGCCAGCACGTTTAGCTAAGGTTATATCTTCACCTAATTCTGCTGCTAACATACCACTTAAGTGCGCAACTTCAATGGAATGTTTTAATACATTTTGCCCATAACTAGTACGATATTTTAAACGACCTAAGATTTTCACTAAATCTGGATGCATGTTATGCACATTTATTTCAAATGTAGCTTGTTCACCAGCATCACGAATAATGTCGTCTACTTCTTTACGAGCTTTATCTACCATATCTTCTATACGTCCAGGATGGATTCTACCATCCGAAACAAGATTTACTAATGCAGTTCTTGCAATTTCACGTCTAATCGGGTCAAAACCAGAAAGTATAACTGCTTCTGGCGTATCATCTATAATTAAGTCAATACCAGTTAACGTTTCTAACGTTCTGATATTTCTTCCTTCTCTACCAATGATTCGACCTTTCATTTCGTCATTCGGTAAATTAACAACGGATACTGTTGATTCAGAGGTATGTTCTGCTGCTAACCTTTGAACAGTAGTTGCTAATAACTCTTTAGCATTTTTATCGACTGCTTCTTTTGCTTCTTTCTCTTTTTCCTTAACAAGTATTGCAATATCTTGTGACAATTCATCTTCAACTCGTTGAAGTTGCTCTTGAGCAGCTTCTTCTTGAGTAAGACCAGAGATGCGTTCTAATTCTTGTTCATGCTTATTTATTAACGTTTGAACACTACTCTCTTTTGCATCTACTTGTTGTTGTCGTTCTTCAAGTTTAGACTCTTTTTGCTCTAAAATCTCATCTTTTTTATCTAACAGATCAGATTTTCGCTCTAAGTTTTCTTCTTTTTGTAGAAGTCTCGCTTCCTGTCTTTGAAGTTCACCACGTCTTTCACGAAGTTCATTTTCACTTTGTTCTTTGATGATTTGGTTTTCTTCTTTTGCTTCTAGGAGCTTTTCCTTCTTAATATTCTCTGCTTCTTTATTACCTTGTTCGATAATATCTTTAGCAGTTTGTCTTGCTTGCATTTGCTTTTGATGCAACAAATTTCGGGCAATTACATACCCTACAACAACTCCGAGAATAATACCTAGCAAAATGAGTAGGAGGCTTAATAAATTCACACAAACACCCCCTTTTATCTAGGATTTTGCTCTGTATATCAAATTCAATATGATTATATGAAGTTATATAAGAATCATACAATGTAATTGTACGGTTTTAAACTAAGTGGTGTCAAGGTTTCCATATACATTAATTCAATATTTGAAACAACTCTTTTACACTAAATACACTTTAGCTATTGTTAATCCTTAATTATCAACATTTTTAGAATAAAAAAACTTTTCATATAATATTTTAGGATTCTTATGTAAAAACAAAAATAAGTGTACATTTTTTATAATGTACACTTATTTTATAATTTATCTCTATAAAGTTACTTCCGATTATTCTTCGTCAAATAATGTTGCTGGTTGCTCCGCTTCAGTTTCTTCAATATCACCATCAAAAATACCTAGTTTCTCACGTAATTTCTGATCGATTTCATTTTTAATCGCTGGATTTTCTTTCAGGTAAGATTTAACGTTTTCTTTACCTTGTCCCATACGCTCGCCATTATAAGAGTACCAAGCACCTGACTTATCAACAATTTCATGTTCAGCACCAAGGTCTATTAATTCTCCTTCTTTAGAGATACCTTTACCGTACATAATATCAACTTCTGCAATTCTAAATGGCGGTGCTACTTTGTTTTTTACAACTTTGATTTTCGTTCTGTTACCTACAATTTCTTGACCTTGTTTCAATTGCTCAGCACGACGTACTTCTAAACGGACTGAACTATAGAATTTTAAGGCACGTCCACCTGGTGTCACTTCTGGGTTACCAAACATAACCCCTACTTTTTCACGAATTTGGTTAATGAATATTGCTGTCGTATTTGATTTTGAAATTGCACCAGATAATTTTCTAAGTGCCTGTGACATCAAACGTGCTTGTAAACCGACATGCGTATCTCCCATTTCACCTTCAATTTCAGCTTTAGGTGTTAAAGCAGCAACTGAGTCAACTACCACGATATCTACAGCACCACTTCTAACAAATGCTTCTGCAATTTCTAAACCTTGCTCACCATGGTCTGGTTGTGATAAATAAAGATTCTGTATATCTACACCTAATGCTTCTGCATAAACAGGATCAAGTGCGTGCTCAGCATCAATAAATGCTGCTACGCCACCATTTTTTTGAACTTCCGCGATTGCGTGAAGTGCGACGGTTGTTTTCCCTGAACTTTCAGGACCATAAATCTCAATAATTCTACCTTTAGGGTAACCACCTACACCTAATGCATTATCTAAAGTTACTGAACCACTTGATACACTTGATACACGACGACCTTTATTATCGCCTAATTTCATAACTGCACCTTTACCAAATGATTTCTCCATATTTTTAATTACCGTATCTAAAGCTTTCTGACGATCGTTATCCAATGCTGGACCTCCTAAATGAGTTTTATCTCTGAAAAATATCTTATACATACTATACCGTGATTCGAATATTTCCGCAAGCATTTTGCGAATATTTGTTCGCTAAACTTAAAAATATAACAAACAAAAATAGAACACATGTACTAAAATTATGAATTTTTGAAGGATGTTCGTATCTATTTTAGCCAATTCAGTAGTCTAATTAGTACATAATTTGGTGTTCTGTATTTAATTAAATTTCTTCTTTGGGGCATTTTGAATGACTGGATGGTTAATTGCTTATGCTTTAAAATGCCTAAATAAACTGAATCATTTTCATGTAAAATTGATATTCCAATATCTGTTTTAAACAAATCTTTAATAATATTAGCCGTAATAGAAAGTTGTGCTTCAATCGTATCATGCGTTGATACAAATTGCTCATTATGGGACAACATACCTTTAAGCGCATTATCTGTATCAAAGTCTTTCATTCTAGAAAACACTATGCCTTCTGTTACTCCGTCATATAATGCTATCGATTGGTTTACATTTTCCATGACTGCTTGTTCTAAAGATGTATCATCTGAGCCATAGTAAAATTGGCCAATACGTTGTAAAATTTGTGCTTTAATGGGTCCTATCAGTGCTTTACAAGCTTGCTCTGTCTCTGCATTCGCTGTTAATCTCACATTTACCTCATGGGTACCCGCCAATGGGGCAATCGTTGGGTTTGATTGGTTATCAATTAAATCTAATAATTCTGTTTCGACTTTTGATTCTCCAATGCCTGCAAAACGTAGTGACTCGGAGAATATGGTACGTTCTCCATTTAAAAAGTATGGCAGTAGTGCTTCCTTAGCCATAGGTTTCATTTCTTTAGGTGGCCCTGGCAACAATGCAATATGCTTGCCATCTTGTTCAACTAACATACCTGGTGCCATACCATGCTTATTTTCCAGTACATGCGATTGTGAAATCACAAGTGCTTGTTGACGGTTATTTGGTGTCATTTCTGTGCCTTGCTCTTTAAAATATTGTTCAATATAGTCTAACGCATGCTGATCAATGACTAATTCCCTGCCTAATAATTTAGCTACTGTATGTTTCGTCAAATCATCTTTTGTTGGGCCTAAACCACCAGTTAGTATCACTGAATCGTATTTAGAGATTGCATGTTTAAGGACGTTCTCTAAGCGTTCTGGATTATCACCAATAACTGTATGCTCTACAACATTGTGTCCCGCTTCATTAAATAGTTTGGATAAATATTGGCCATTGGTATTTGCGATTTGACCTAATAATAATTCTGAACCTACTGCAATAATAGAGATATTCACAAAACATCCTCCTAGTATCGAATGCATCCTTTTTCACAAATTAAAAAGGCATGCATTTATTAACAATATATGTCTATTTCCCCTTATTATAAAATGAGAAACTACAAAAGACGAAAAATTAGCTTTTAACTTTTCAAACTGCAATATCACTTATTTGAGTTAAATAAAAAAAGAAGCATGAGCTTCAGCTCAGGTAAACATTTCAACCCTAGTCATTCTTGCCGGGGTGGGACTACGAAATCTTTATTAGAGAAATGGATTTCTGTCCTACTCCCTTTATCAATTGATTTATTTAGCATAATAAACACCACCAATATTTAATTTACATAAATTATAATATTTTGTGTGTAATATTGTCAGTAATTTATGCCGACTCCTGCGGGAATAGCACTAGCCGAAGACTACAGGTAAAGGCAGTGCCCGCGGAAAGCGTGCATAAAAAAATGCCAACAAAGTCGGAGACTTTGTCGACAGTCTGAGAAGCATGAACACATGCTCCTTAAGATATTATTATTTTGCTTTAAAAACGTCGCGCCCTTTATAGAAATATTCTATTCCAGATAAGATAGTAAATAATACGCCAATATATAATAATACTTGGCCTAATTGGAAACCAATCCAAGTCGCTAATGGATCACCAAGTAAAATCCAGACAATTGCTACCATTGTAACTGCAGTTTTAATTTTACCTAATTGACCTGCAGCACTTACAAAGCCTTGTTCTATTTGTAAAAGACGTAAACCTGTCACTGCAAATTCACGTGCGATAATAATAATTGCAACTATGGAATTCGTTAAATCAACTTGAACCAATGCAATTAAAGCACTAGAAACGAGTAATTTATCTGCTAATGGGTCTAAGAATTTACCCATATTCGTTACAAGATTCCATTTTCGTGCTAAATAGCCATCCACAAAGTCACTTAATGATGCAACAATAAAAACAATTCCACTAATAAGTAATTCTATTCTAATTTCATTCCCACCTAGAAATGAAATATTACCAAAACCAAAATCTACAAGTGCAAATAGAAGAAATATTGGAATTAGTATAACTCTGAATACAGTTATCCAATTCGGTAAATTCATAAAAAGTCCTCTTTTCTATTTATATCTAATATATTAATAATTAATATTCTAAAAAATCAATACTGAAAAAACCCATAATAATGCTGAAATAACGACTGCTAAGCTTACAACAACTGCTAACTGTATAGGCTCTTTATTCTTAGTACGATACGTAGGTTTATCTTCTTGTGAAAAAGCGTTAATTGTTTCTTGCATAGATTTGTCATTATTTGGAATTTCATCTCTATGAGCTTCAATCAATTGCACGGAGTCAATGTTGACAGCTTGTGCATATTTTCTGATAAAACCTTCGGCATAATTTACATTATTTAATGATTCAAAATCATTATTTTCTATTATTGTTAATGTTTGACGTTTAATTTGTGTTCGCGACTCTAATTCAGTGAGCGTCATTCCTAAACGTTCTCGTCGTCCTTTTAACGTTTGACCAACTAAATTCAAGGGTTAGTCCTCCTCACTTATCATTCATCATTTATTCAAAAAATCCAAAACCGCCACCAAATGTATCATTACCAAAATCTAGATTATTCTTACTTTTAACGGTTTGTTTCTTCATTTCTTCATATTGAATCTCTTGATTTTTATTTTCTCGTAGTTCAATAATATAATCAAAATCACTCATTTCATAGTCACTCGTTTCTACAAAAAGGTCTGGATGTTCCACAACTTTAATTGCAGGCAAGCTCATCACTTCTTTAACTAATTCTTGGTGCTTTTGATTAGATTCTCTTGCAGTCACAGCCCCATCAATAATGTAAACATGATCTGAATCATATTCTCCCTTAATTAAAGAACTTCGAACTGTTTGTTTGATTAAGGTAGAACTAATAAACAACCATCGCTTATGTGCACAAACACTACCGGCTACAATAGACTCTGTCTTGCCTACTCTAGGCATACCTCTAATTCCTATAAGTTTATGCCCTTTTTCCTTAAATAATTCCGCCATAAAATCAACGAGTAAACCTAAATCATCTCTTTCAAAACGGAAAGTCTTCTTATCATCAGCATCTTGCTCTATGTATCGGCCATGTCTAACGGCTAAACGATCACGTAATTCTGGCTGTCTAAGTTTCGTAATTGAAATATCATCTATTTCTGTAACGATATTTTCAAAACGATGTACTTTATCAAGACTATCTGATTTGATTAAAAGTCCTCTTCGACCTTCATCTATACCATTAATCGTAACAATACTGATGCCCATCATACCTAGCAAACTTGATATGTCACCTAAAAGACCTGCACGGTTCATTGTTATCTCATATTCTAAATACCATTCTTTTTTTGTAGCCACTGCCATGAAATAAACACCCCTTTGTTTAAAGAACGCATGCTATAGGCCTAAATCATATGCCTAAAAGCATTTAATTAACGCTATGTTTAATTATTACGTGTTAGATTTGTCACATAAAATGTTAAATTATTGTACGTATATTATATCATTGAATGTTTCGGAGTTGGTTTATTTTCTTAATATTATTTAAAATTTTATAAATACCAAGCACCATTTACTTTTTGAATAGTACCCGTGATGCTTTTTGCTAAGGGATGACACAAATAACTACAAGTATGTGCAATTTCAACCGGATCAATCATTCTTTGCTGTGGTAAAGATGACTTTATTTCAAACAGTTCATCATCACTCCACACATTCGCCATGTTACCTTTTACAAAACCCGGTGTAATCGCATTAACGGTAACTGATGTCATTGCTAACTCTTGACTTAGTGCTTTAACAAAGGCGATTTGTGCTCCCTTCATCGCAGAGTAAACCGACTCCATGCTCGCACCTGTTTCCCCCCAGATTGATGAAATGACGACTATGCGCCCAGCATTGCTTTGTCTTAATTGGTCCGTAAAATATCGACAAATTCTAATTAATTGTCTCACATGTATTTGATAACACGTATCTATCATGGAATCAGACATATCTTGCAATTGACCATATAATGCAGTACCTGACGCATAAACTAGACAATCGAGATGTTTAATGAATTGTAACTGTGCTTCTAAATGTACATCTTGTGTTAAATCAATCTGTATGAATTGAACTGGTTGTTCACGATAACGTTGTTGCAAAGCATCTATATCGGTACTATGATAATGTACAATCACTTCATAACCATCAGTTAGCAAACGATCTACTATAGCTGAGCCGATTGTACCTGAACCACCCACTACTAATGCTTTCATGCTATTTCATCTCCAAGCGACTATCAACAACTTGTGCTAAATTCAAACATGCTTTTGATGTTTCATTGACACTTTCTAATGTAATACTTTCTACAATATCTAACAGGTCAAATAAACTTACACCTTCAAAATAAAGTTTCGTATATTGATTGGCAATGTATTCTGGAGAATTCAAACCTGATATAAATTCACCAATAAATTGTTTTTTCAATAAATCAAATGCTTCAATATCTGTTAAATTGCCTTGATATTTTTCGATTTCAGATAAAAGTACTTCTTTTAATTTATCAGGATATTGTGTCGCACTTGTAATTACAGAGAAACTGTATGTCGGCTCTAACACAAATTGGTATCCAAATGTCTCGTCAATCAGGTCTTCATTTAGTAATGATTGATAAAAATCTGTTTCTTCTCCAAATAACATTTCATAAAAAAGTGTCATTTCTAAGTCGCGTTTTACGAAAGTTGCATTTGGCTCATCAGTTAACGGTTTATTTTTAAATCCTAGCATAAGTCTTGGTGATTGAAGCTTCATTGTTTCAGAAACTTTCACTTCATTAACTGTTTCTTTTTCAACAAGTGGATCTCTAACAATTTGCGGTTGTGCTTCTTTATCACGTTGTGCCTCATGTGTAGCAATTACATCGTAAATATGGGCCACATCGACATCTCCAACTACAAAAAGAACCATATTTGACGGATGATAAAATGTTTCATAGCATAAATATAAATCGTCTTTCGTAATTTCATAAATACTTTCCACACTACCAGCAATGTCTACACGTATCGGATGTGTATCATACATGGCTTTCAATGTGTTAAACATTAATTTATAACCCGGTTGTTCTTGATACATTTTAATTTCTTCAGCAATAATACCTTTTTCTTTATCTACTGTTTCTTTTGTAAAATAAGGTGACTCTACCATAGTTAATAGACGTATAATATTACGTTCTACATGGTCTGTCGCACTAAAAAGATAACTTGTACGATCAAAGCTAGTAAACGCATTAACCTGTGCATTATCTTCGGCAAATGCTGTAAACAAATCTTCTCCAGTATCGTCATTCTCAAACAATTTATGCTCTAAAAAATGAGCAACACCATCAGGTACTGTAACAAACGTATCGCTACCATGTGGCTTGAATTTATTATCTAACGAGCCAAACTTTGTAGTATATGTTACAAACGTCTTTTGGAAGTCCTTTTTGGGAATAATGAATAATTTGAGACCATTATTTAATTCTGTTTCGAAAACACGTTCATCTATTTGCTCATAATATGTTTCTCGCATT
>Ga0209547_100117_pt1 | contig 15482 bp, 12 predicted proteins | sample UppTromicrDC3115_FD_185843 | JGI IMG/M metagenome (GOLD analysis project Ga0209547, IMG submission 185843) | Upper troposphere microbial communities from Oklahoma, USA - DC3-115 (SPAdes) (version 2) | ecosystem: Environmental > Air > Outdoor Air > Unclassified | place: USA: Oklahoma | collected...
TCACCATTATATTTAATTCTAGTGGCACTATCACCAACAATGAATGTGTCTGTTGATAGATCTCCGACAATACTTTCTACTCGTTCACACTGTTTTCCCGTACAAAATACAAATCTAATATGTGATGCCTCACAGTTTTGTTTTAACTGTTGAAACGCTTCATGATTAAATTGACTTTGACTATCTAAAAAGGTTCAATCCATATCTGTAACAATCAGTTTAATATCCAAAGTCATAATCCCCCTTTTTCATTTAGAATCATATTTAATTGTATCGATTTATATACTAAAAGTATATTATATAGTTTATATATGTGAAAAAAGGCTATCAAATATTCTATTTAGAACATTTAATAGCCTATCTTAAATTTAATTATTCATTTTAAAATTACTGTTTACGTGTCTTAAATATATAAAATAAATAATACACAATACCAATGATAAACCAAATCAATGTATAAATTTTCGCTTGGCCACTTAATCCCCAAAATACAGCAAATACACATACAAAAATAACAATCGGCATAACTGGATACAACGGCAATTTAAATGCTGGCAACGGTAAATCTTTGCCTTCGCGTTTACGTAACGCGTATATACCAATCGTCACAAACATAAATGCGACTAATGCACCCGCAGATATGAGTTGGGCTAAAAATCCAAATGGAAATACTGAGCCAATGATTACTGCCACGATAGACAATACAATGAGTGCACGATTCGGTAAATTTTTATTGTTTAATTTTCCTAACCAAGACGGTAAAATTCCATCTCGACCAAATGAATAGAGTAGTCTTGATCCAGCAAGCATCATACCAATAAGTGCGGTAAACATACCAATAACTGAAATAGCCTGTACAATGATAGCGACAGTGCCATGACCACTCATTCGTAATGCCCAACCCACAGGTTCAGCATTATCTTTATACGCACTGTAATCAAACATACCGACTAATACAAGCGCAACCACAATAAATAAAGTAACAGCTATAAGTAGAGACCCTAAAATACCTCTTGGCATTGTTTTTTGTGGATTAATTGCTTCTCCAGAGTTTGCAGCAATAGAATCAAAACCAATATATGCTACAAAAATCACTGAACTTCCTGCATAAATACCTTGCCAGCCTCCAAAAGCACCAGCTGCCGTTTCATGATATTCAGGAATAAACGGTACATAATGACTGATGTCTACAACGGATAAACCTACAATGATAAATAATGCGATTGCGAGCACTTTAAGCACAACGAGAATATTTTGAACGCGGGCAGTCTCAGATGTTCCGCGAGATAATAACAATGCTGTAATCACAACAACAACCGCTGCGATGAGGTCCATGATACCTCCATTTGTACCTAATGAATTAGACAATGCGTTGGGTAAAGTAACATGGAAGGGGTCTAACAACCCTCTTAAATTTGCGGAAAATCCTGAAGCCACAAACGATACCGCAATCAAATACTCTGCAATTAATGCCCAACCTACAATCCACCCGAAGAACTCTCCAAATAAAATGCTAATCCAAGTGTAGGCAGAACCTGCAAATGGCATCACTGTTGCCATCTCAGCATACACAAAGGCAACCATAGCGGCAACGATTGCAGCAACTAGGAAAGACAAACTTACAGAAGGTCCTGTATGATCAGCCGCTACCACACCTGGCAATGTAAAAATGGCAGTAGACACAATCGTACCTACACCTAGTGCTAAGAAATCTTTAACACGCAATGTACGTTCTAAATGGGCATCTTTATTTTGATATTGTGATACGTCTTCTTTTCTCATGATTCTATGTAAAAAACTCATTTTTATATTTCTCCTTGCTTTTATTAAAACAAATACGTTGTCAAGTATAATGGTTTTTGAATCTATTGTATATGCTATTTTAGAAAGAATTATTGAAGCTAATTTTATAAATGCTTTATTTTGGAGAATGTTATAGATTTTTTATGGTTACTTCAAAGTGCGTACTTACATTTTTCCTTATATCCATATACAATGACATGCATAGCAATGACAAAGCAATTAATTTTCAAATAAAGGAGTCAATTACATGCAATATATAACATTTAATAATGACCATACTATGCCTCAACTGGGTCTGGGTGTCTTTAGAGTTGAAAATAACGATACTGCAAAAGAAGCCGTTAAACATGCCATTATCAAAGGCTACCGCAGTATCGATGCTGCTTTAATATATGAAAATGAAGAAATGGTTGGACGTGGTATTCAAGAAGGTATAGCGGCTGCAGGTATTCAAAGAAGTGATTTATTTATTACTTCAAAATTATGGCTCACGCATTATGGCAAAGAGCAAGTTATCACTGGATATGAAACTTCGCTCAACAATTTAGGCTTAGACTACTTAGATTTATATCTCATGCACTGGCCAGGTACAGATAACACATTAATGATAGATACGTGGCACGGTATGGAAACTTTATACAATGAAAGAAAAGTAAAAAACATCGGCGTCAGCAACTTTGAAATCGAACATTTAGAATCTCTCAAAGCACACGCTTCAATTAAACCAGTGATTAATCAGGTTGAATTTCATCCATATTTAACACAACAAAGTTTACGTGACTATCTCGCAACTGAAAACATACAAATGGAATCGTGGTCACCACTCATGAATGCTGAAATTCTTACAGACGACACAATTCAAAGCATCGCGAATGAAATTGGTAAAACACCAGCCCAAGTCGTCATTCGTTGGAATATCGAGCATGGCGTAGTTACAATACCAAAATCAGTAACGCCCCACAGAATTGAAGAAAATAGTAATGTCTTCAACTTCTCTCTAACATCAGACCAAATTGCGCGCATCGATGCTTTAAATGAAGATAAACGCATCGGCCCAGATCCATTAACGTTTAACGGTTAACATTGTACGCGCGAATAAATGAACCAGCTATTTATGATTAACAACGACAATAAATAGCTGGTACTTTTATATTTCAAGATAATGTAAAATTTCATTCCATACGCTTCAACACTTCTAACTGAATGATTTTTAATGCTTCGTTATACTCTCGATTTGTACTTTCCTGTGCATTTACAATTAATAAGTCAATCAGAGCAGCATTATCTTTCTCACTAACTTCATGCTCAAATTGATGTAAATGTGATTCTGATGTCTTCGCGTTCTGTTTTTCAATTTGATAATATTGATCCGCTCCTAGACCACCTTCCTCAATCATCATGGAAATACCACTTGAACGTGTCTCATTTACTCTCTTCACTTTGATACGCTTATTTTCACGAATTGTCATATGACTCCCTCCTTTTTTATAATGCTACTGATTATCACAATAGAAATTGCTCCACTCACAGGCCTTATCTCTTAAGATGGACCATATTTATGTATTTGTTAAAGTATTTTGTTTGTTTTAAGTGTAATATTACATCAAAATAAATTCAATATCTTTGCTCATGCGATTAAACTACTTTTTATAAATATTTTTTTATTTTCTTTTAAAATGTATGATTCACTCAAAAATATTTAACAAAACATTCACAATTTCAATATGTACACTACTTTTATTGTGCTAAACCTAACTATATAATTGATAATGATTATTATTATGAAAGAGTGATAGATATGTTGAATTTAAAGACTGGCAAGTTAAACAAAAATTACAAAATTACAGAGATGCACATTCAAAACAAACACATGATTCAAAGACTCAATGCATTAGGTCTCAATCATGGAACTAACGTAAAAATTAAACAAAAATGTTTATTCAAAGGACCTTGCATTTTGGAAATCAATGGTCAAAATTTAAGTATTCGCGGGTGTGATGCATGTCAGATTTTCCTAGAGGAAGCTCATGGTTAATAATTATTGTATCTTAGGCAACCCGAATGTGGGTAAAACTTCATTATTTAACGCATTAACAGGCACATATGAATATGTGGGTAACTGGAGCGGCGTTACCGTTGAGAAGAAGGTCGGACGTCTTAAAGAACAAGCTGGTGACCTCGTAGATTTACCAGGAATTTATGAACTGTCGCCAATTTCCAAAGATGAAACCGTAGTAACTGATTACCTATTAAATTCTGAATATTCAGGCATGATTAATATTATCGATGCAAGTCAATTAAAACGTAATTTGCAACTTACTGTACAATTAATGGAACTAGGCGCCCCAATTCTTATTGGATTAAATATGATAGATGTTGCTGCAAAACGTGGTATTCATATCGATCAAGACGCCTTACTGAAGAAGCTGAAATTACCATTGCTTCCAATCATCGCAAGAAATGGTAAAGGTACGCACAAACTATTAGAAGCGTTGAAAGACCAAGATTTGTCCAACAATCGACCTTTACGCATTAATTATGGTGAAAATGTTGAAGCAACCATCACACAAATTGTAACCCTATTAAAACAATATAGTGACTTTGAACCACGACAATTTAGATTTATAGCTATACAATATTTACTTGATAATCCTAAAGTCATCGAATTACTTAACGATGACCTAATTAGTCGTTTAACACCTCTGCATAAACAATTAACCGCTTCATTAACAACAACAATACGGGAGCATATACAAACAAAACGGAATGGTTATATTGAAGATTTACTACAAGATACTGTAGTTTATCCAAATGAAGAACGTCAATACTTCTCTTCTCGTTTAGATAAACTACTCACACATAAAATACTCGGTATCCCTATTTTCTTAGGTATTATGTGGCTCATTTTTCAAATAACATTCACCTGGGTCGGCACTCCCATCTCGGATCAAATTGATGAATTTATCGGAGGCACACTAACGTATAGTGTTAAATCTGCTATGGAAGCAATCGGTTTGTTCCCATTCTTACAAGATTTAATTACAGACGGTATTATTGCGGGTGTTGGAGCAGTAATTGTATTTGTACCGCAAATATTAGTTCTATTCTTCTTTATTTCATTACTCGAAGATTCTGGATATATGGCACGTATTGCCGTACTAATGGATAGAATTATGGAAGTCTTTGGTTTGAGTGGAAAGTCCTTTATTCCAATGATTATCGGATTTGGATGTAACGTACCAAGTATTATGGCTGCACGCAGTATTGAAAGCGAGAAAGAACGTTTAACGACGATTATTATCGCACCTTTTATGTCATGTTCTGCCCGTTTACCTGTATACGCGTTATTTGTAGGAGTCTTTTTTGCACATAATCAAGCTCTAGTCGTGCTAAGTCTATACGTTCTAGGTATTATTGTCGCACTTGCAACAAGCGTGGTTTTGACGAAAACTGTTTTGAAAAATGATGATTCTGTATTTATCGTCGAATTGCCTACCTATCGTCTGCCTTCTATTAAGACACTTTGGAGAAGTACCTGGGAGAAAGGGAAAGGCTTTGTTAAAAAAGCAGGTACCTTTATATTTGGTGGTTCTGTTGTCATTTGGTTATTAAATTACACTGGACCAAGTGGATTCAATGTGGATGTTAATGATAGTTTCTTGCATGTCATCGGAAGTTTCTTCGCTATTTTAGTAGCCCCGTTAGGCTTCGGGACATGGCAGGCTGGTGCAACATTGATTCCTGGCTTCTTGGCTAAAGAAGTGATCGTCAGTTCAATGGCTATCATTTATGCATCTGATGAATCTGGTTTAGTGAATATTATTCAAAATCAATTTACACCACTATCTGCGTATGCATTTATGATTTTCATATTATTGTATATTCCATGTTTATCAACAGTCGCAACGATTCGCAAAGAGACGTATTCTATGAAATGGACACTGCTTGCTGTCGCTTATCCCTTAGTCGCAGCCTATGTCTTGTCCTTTATTTTCTATCAAGTTGGACACCTATTTATTTAAGGAAGTGATATTATGACCATACTTATAAATGTATTAATCATTTTGGCAATTTTCAGCTATACCGTATTTACGCTTACACGTTTTTTGAAAAAATCTAAAGCAGGCAAATGTCCTTCTTGCGGCATTAAAGACGGCTGCAGTACTAGTAAAAAACTAGAATAACCATAAGACGAGTCTGATAACTACAATGTATAGTTATCAGACTCCTTTTGGTATATTAGTAACGTTACCCAAATTGATACTAGCTCTATATAGCACCTTCTGTTTAGTTTATTAAAATATGACTTTTTCAATCCATCTACCTATTCTTCATCTTGATCGACATAAATGAGAATCGCATCTCTTAAAAACTGAGCGCCATCTTTAGCATGTTTATCATAATATGCTGCAAATCTTTCATCGGCTACATACATTTCTGCCAATCCTGCATGTGCCGCTTTAGAATAATCCGTCCACGTATACATTAACCAATGCTTATGTTTCTCAGCTAGCTCTTGTGCTAATTCTGATGCTGGGTCACCTGTTTCACATGCTTCTGGAAGCAAATTTTTAATTTCTTCTTCTAACTCAAGCCAATTTTTATACTCCGCTTCAGTCATATTGCTGAATTTTTGGTTACTTTGATCAATTGTTTCATCTCCATATGATGATCTCATTTCATCTCCATATTCACTTTCATTTTCTTGAATTTTTTGTGCTTTAAATCCTTCAAATTTTTCTTTATCTTGCATAATAACTTCTCCTTTCTTACTTGCAATCGTCTTTTCAACAGTTTGGATTATTTGGTCTAGTCGTGCGCGTTTTTGTTTCAAATTATAAAAATGATTTTCCAAAGCTTGCGTCTGGTCAAAAGAAGGTTGCTCAATAATTTCTTTGATTTCGTCAATACTTACATCTAATTCCCGATAGAATACGATTTGTTGAAGCAAATCCACTTCCTGTTGTCCATATATTCGATAACCTGATTCATTGATACGCGCTGGTTTAAGCAATCCAATTTGGTCGTAATAACGTAGCGTTCGATTACTCACACCAGAAATTTTAGCTAATTTACTAACTGTGTATTCCATATTTCACCTCCTGACAAACCTCACTTTACACCCTTACGCAACGTTAACCTCAAGTGCATATTTTCGTTTTTTTTTAATATTTGTTTTGTTTTTCAAACAAAATATTCATACAATATTCTTATTTTATTTATTAAATGTTATCCTATCTAAAAGGTTTCATTTCCTAATTACCAACGGAGGCACATATCTATGCTTAAAAATACAAGTGAGCGCCATTTAGAAATTAAGCGCGCCAGTTTTTTAGAATTATTTTTTGATTTAATATTCGTCTATGCCATTCAAAAAATAGCACATGTTTTACTACATACACATAATGGTACTATTTCAAGCGAGTTATTTTTCAAATATGTAGTTATGAGTCTATTTTTATGGATTATTTGGTCTCATCAAACATTTTATACAAATCGTTTTGGTGAAATTACTGCTAAAGACATAGGTTTTATTATTTTTAACATATTCGTACTCGTATTTCTTTCCAACAGTCTATTTCCTGACTTTGAAAAGACATTTTTCCCATTCTTTATATGTGTGGGTATACTCTATTTAAGTATTTCCTTACAATATTTTATGCATTTAAAACATTGTTTGAGCCATGCAGATAAAAGAACATGTCAATCATTTGCAATTGTCGCTTTTATAGTTTCAATGCTATCTTTTATAGCTTTAATTATACCTGCAAATACGATGCATTCGCATGTTGTGCATTATATCCCTGCATTCTTAGGTATCTTTATCGCAGGTACTGGTTTAATCCCTTTCCGTAAATATTTCGAGCAATCACCAGTTAATATGATGCATTTAGTGGAAAGATTTTCATTATTAACAATTATAATATTTGGTGAAGTGCTCGTTGGTTTAGCCAGTACTTTTAGTATCACTCACTTCAATTTCATTTATATTTTCCAGTTCATCATTTTGATTACTCTGTTTGGAATTTATTGGTTATTCACCGAAACATTTATAAATGATAAACGAAAAACTATCGGCTTTCGTTTAGTCTACTCGCACCTGATTATCAATATTGCTTTAGGTTTATTAAATTCAGCAATTATATTCAGTAACAATAATGAATTAAAACCAATGTTTGAAATCAGCATCATGTATACGAGTATCCTACTATTCTTAATTGGATTATGGTTAAATATGCCTCACTATCACGATAAATATAAGTCTAGAAAGTTTATCTTATTACCAATAGCAATATTAGTAATTACATTTATGATAAGTATAATATTCAAAGAAATTATACAAGTTATGGTAATTTTAGTCGCATTATCTAACTTAGTCATTTTATACTTATATTACAAACATAAATAATATAAAATGCACTTCTCAACCATTACTGAGAGGTGCATTTTTAATTTATATTATTTAAATAAATATATACTCACTAATAAAACTATTATAAAAGCACCAACCACGCACACGAAACTATAAATTGAAGTCAAAATATCTCTTAGTTTAGTAGAGCGTACTTCGTTTGGATCCTTACCATTCATAAATGCAACAATGCGATCATAGGTTTGAATGTTATATGATTTTTTCAAACGGTCTAGCATAATCGATGCTACAATGCCCGTTCCAAGTAATATCACTTCTACAAAAAGTCCGATATTCCCCCATTTATACATTGCTGGTCCAATTAAAATTGCGCCTAGTAACATTGGCCAAATCATCAAATGTGTCCATACATTAAGTCGACTTTCTTTCAACTTGCGTTCCATAATCTCTACATCTCCTTTGACTAAGTCATCTAAAGAAACATTGAACAGTGAACTTAACATCAATAAATTATGTACATCTGGATAACTTTTATCATTTTCCCAATTAGAAATTGTTTGTCGTGAAACGTATAGTTTTTCAGCTAATGTTTCTTGAGATAAATGATCACGTTGTCGAAAATACTTAATTTGATGTCCTAAATTCATTTGTCCTGCTCCTTTAATTAGAGATTAAGTTTCATTACAGTATTAGACTATCAAAGTTCATTAACATCTGCACTTTTTCTTTTGTCTAAATGTTTTTACAACCTTTCATAACAGTTCTTTAAGACACCCCTTAGACATACCAAAAAGGATAAGACCATTGTAATCCCTACAATGTCTTATCCTTAAATATTTTGAAAATTAATTATGTTGTTTGTTGATTAGGTATCTGATAGTCTAATTCAAATTTAGCACCAGCTGTAATTTTCTTATATTGATAAGCAAAATAAGCAATCCATAATATTGTTAAGATAAATGCCAGCACATAACTTAAATTTAAATCCATGCCTAAACCAATTTTCTGACTTAAAATATAAGTGAAAATATTCCATGTCATAAATACGGCAGGAATCGCTGCGACCCAGAAATTCTTTTTCGCAATTAATAAATACATAGCCCCTACCCATAATGCAACAACCGCAGTCGTTTGGTTGGCCCATGAGAAGTATCTCCATAAAATTGTGAAATCAACTTGTGTTAGTCCAAAACTAATCACAAATAATGGCGCTGCAACAATTATACGTTTGACAATACTGCGTTGACCATAATTTAAATAATCGGCAATAATCATACGTGCACTACGGAAAGAAGTATCTCCACTTGTTATAGGTAATACGATAACACCTAGAACTGCAATCGTACCGAAGACTGACCCGAGTAACAGATGTGACGCCTGACTTACGACCAATGCTGCTTCACCACGAGCTAATACGTCATTCAACCCATCGTAACCATTGAATAAGCTCATACCTGCTGCTGCCCAAATCATGGCGATGATACCTTCAGCAATCATCATGCCGTAAAAGATAAACCTACCATTCTTTTCCTTATTTGTAGTTCTAGAAATAATCGGTGTCTGCGTTGCATGAAAGCCTGATAATGCACCACATGTAATTGTAAAGAATAGTAATGGGAAGATTGGTGCGCCATCTGGATGCATATTGCTAAAATTCAACTCTGGAATCGGTGCACCTGTTTGAATTAAGCGAAAACCAATACCTACTGCACTTATTAATAATAATGCGCCGAATATCGGATATATACGCCCAATGATTTTATCAATAGGTAAAATCGTTGAAAGTATGTAATATACGAATATCGCAAAGATAATAATGCCCAATGCAATACGTCCATCCATTAAATTGTGTAGTAATAATGCAGGACTTGTCACAAACACTGTACCTGTAAGCAGTAATAACAATATGGAGAATATATTTACAAAGTGTTTCATAACTTGCCCTAAGAATTTACCTGCGAGTTCAGGTAAGTGTGCCCCTTTATTTCTAATTGAAATCATACCTGTTAAATAATCGTGAACAGCACCTGCAAATATACAACCTACGACAATCCAAATAAATGCTACTGGTCCATATAGTGCTCCCATAATTGGTCCAAATATCGGCCCTACCCCTGCAATATTAAGTAATTGAATCAGTGAATTTGATGAAGTTTTCATCGGTAAGTAGTCCACATCATCCCTTTGATTATAAGCTGGTGTCGGTCTCGATGACTTAGGACCAAACATCTTATCTATATATTTACCATATGTAAAATAACCGACAATCAATAATAAAATCGCTACAATAAAAGTAATCACGTTAGCATCCCCCTTTTAGTTAACATGAAAGCGTTTTCTTAATTTAATCATAAATCCTTTGTTTTCACAATATTGCAGAATTTTATTATAAAATTTTTATACATACACAATTACGATACTTTTCCATTACGCAGACACTATTATTTAGATATAGCTCAACAAAAAGGCCTACCGCGTATTTACAACGGTAGACCTCTCACTCTATATTAGTGTTTGAATAATTTAATTTTTATTTCATAGTAATCATCAAAATCTTTGCCTTGATGTTCATACTTAATGCCACTTTGTTCAATTGATTCAAGACTCTTACCAACCGCTTCACGCGCATCGGTTAAATCTTTTTCAAATTGAAATCTTTGGGCTTTTACCTTTTCAGGACCAATTTTTTGTTTAACACGTGCTTCTGTTTGTTTAACATTTAATTTTTGGCTAATTACCGTTTCAATTAATGTCTCTTGATCTGCTTCTGATAAGCTAAGCACTGCACGTGCATGACGTTCTGTTATCTTATTCTCACGTAGACGCTCTATTACTTTTGGCGCTAACTTCAATAAGCGTAACTTATTAGCTATAAAACTTTGGCTCTTGCCAACACTTTTGGCTAGCTCACTCTGTGTTGTTCCACCGATGTCTAATAATTTTTTATAAGCTTCTGCTTCTTCCACCACTGATAAATTTTCACGTTGAATATTTTCAATGAGTGCGACGACCGCTGTTTCTTCATCGTCTAGTTGTCTGATGATAACGTCTGCGTGCGTCTTACTTAAGCTCTGTAGAGCTCTAAATCTTCGCTCACCTGCAATAATTTCAAACATATCTTCTTCAATTGGACGTACGACAATCGGTTGTAACAAACCATGTTCTGCTATAGATTCTGCGAGTTCTTTTATTTTATTTGGCTCAAATACTTGTCTTGGTTGATAACGGTTTGGCACAATACGCTCAATGTGAATAGATTCAACGCTATTATTATGATCCTCTTCAATATAACCAACAATGTCATCTTTGTTCTTTAAACCAAATAATTTAGAAAAAGGTTTCTTCATCATTCTGCGCTCCCTCTAAATTAATTGTATTGAATTGAATTCCTTCTACTTTTCCAGTAATGGTGACTTATTCGGTGTCCCAGGTTTTCTAGGATATTTTTTAGGTGTTTGACTTCTTTTATCAATGATAATAACTTGTCTTTCACCCGCATCCTCAGGTAATTCATATGAAATTGTATCTAAGACCTTACCACCAAAGACACCAATACCAAAGCGTGCATCTTCCAATTCTTCTTCACCTTTGGATGATTTTAAAGCGATGAATTTGCCGCCTTTTTTAACTAATGGCATACACAGTTCACTTAATACGGAGAGTCTGGCTACTGCACGTGCTGTCACAATATCATAAGACTCCCTGAAGTCTCCCTTACCGAAAGTTTCAGCACGATCATGCACAAAGTTCACTTGTTCTAAGTCTAGTGCTTCTGCTAATTGATTTAGAAAATGTATGCGTTTATTCAATGAATCTACAATTGTAACTTTTAAATTTGGGAAGATGATTTTCAAAGGAATACTTGGAAAACCAGCACCAGCACCTACGTCACATACTGTTAATTCTTTAGTTAAATCCGTATAAAAACTCGTCGCAATAGAATCATAAAAATGTTTTAAATAGACTTCATGCTCTTCAGTAATACTTGTTAAATTCATCTTTTCATTCCATTCAACAAGCATTTGGTAATACGTTTGAAACTGCTGTTGTTGTTGTTCTGATAGTTCAATTCCATGTGTACTGAGTTGCTTAGTTAACCATTCTACACTCATTTTAATGCTTCACCCTTTGGATTTTACCTTGTTCAAGAAAAACAAGTAGTATTGAAATATCTGCTGGATTTACACCAGATATACGTGAAGCTTGCGCGATATTTAGCGGTTTAACTTCAGCTAATTTTTCACGAGCTTCTGTCGCTAGACTATCTACTTTACTATAATCTAAATCTTCCGGAATTTTCTTCTCTTCCATGCGTTTTACTTTTTCTACTTGTTGTAAAGATTTATTGATATAACCTTCATATTTAGTTTGAATTTCAACTTGTTCTTCAACATCTGAAGGTAATTGATGTGGTTCATCTAAGATTTCTAATATTAAATCATATGTCATTTCAGGACGACGTAATAGTTCTAGTGCTAAAATACCATCTTTTAATCGAGAACCACCATGTGCTTCAATTATTTCTTGAACACGTTCATGTGGTTTAATACGAATGCCGTTTAAACGTGCTTGTTCAGCTTGAATCATATCTCGTTTTTCATTAAAACGTGCATAGCGTGCTTCAGAAATCATTCCTAATTGATAGCCTAAGTCGGTAAGTCTTAAATCCGCATTATCATGTCTTAATAGCAAACGATATTCTGCACGTGATGTTAATAAACGATACGGTTCATTTGTACCTTTAGTAACTAAGTCATCGATGAGCACGCCGATATATGCATCGGAACGGCTCAAGATAACTTCTTCTTTACCTTGTACACGTGCTGCCGCATTAATACCAGCCATTATACCTTGACCAGCCGCTTCTTCATAACCAGAAGTACCATTTATTTGGCCTGCTGTATAAAGATTTTTGATTTTTTTAGTTTCTAATGTTGGCCATAATTGCGTCGGCACAAGTGCATCGTATTCAATTGCATAACCTGCACGCATCATATCTGCTTTTTCTAAACCAGGAATAGTTTCTAACATTTGACGTTGTACATGCTCTGGGAGGCTTGTTGAAAGACCTTGAACATAAACTTCATTTGTATTTCTACCTTCTGGTTCTAGGAACAATTGATGACGTGGTTTATCATTAAATCGTACAAATTTATCTTCAATTGATGGACAGTATCTCGGACCAGTACCTTTTATCATGCCTGAATACATTGCTGATAGATGTAAATTATCATCAATGACTTGATGTGTATCACCATTTGTATATGTTAACCAACATGGTAATTGATCCAAGATATATTCTGTCGTTTCAAAACTAAATGCTCTACCAACATCATCACCAGGTTGAATCTCAGTCTTAGAGTAGTCAATCGTTTTCGCATTGACACGTGGCGGTGTACCCGTCTTAAATCTAACAACATCAAAACCAAGACCTCTAAGGTTATCAGCCAATGAAATTGACGGTAACTGGTGGTTAGGTCCACTTGAGTATTTCATGTTACCAAGGATGATTTCACCACGTAAGAATGTACCTGTTGTAATGATTACTGCCTCTGCCCAGTATTCAGTTCCAATATTTGTACGTACACCTTTAATCACGTCATCTTCTATGATTAAATCATCTACCATACCTTGCATAATATCTAGATTTTCTTCATCTTCTATGACTTTTTTCATTTCTTGTTGGTATAACACTTTATCTGCTTGTGCACGTAATGCGCGTACAGCTGGGCCTTTACCTGTATTTAACATACGCATTTGAATATGTGTTTTATCTATCGTCTTAGCCATTTGACCGCCTAAAGCATCAATCTCACGTACGACAATGCCTTTAGCTGGACCACCTACAGATGGGTTACATGGCATAAATGCTATGTTATCTAAATTAATCGTTAGCATTAATGTTTTGGCACCACAACGCGCTGAAGCTAAACCTGCTTCAATACCTGCATGTCCAGCTCCAATTACTATGACATCATAATTTTGAGCCATTATTTTTCCTCCTTTTTATTTTCCTAAGCAAAATTGACTAAATAATTGATCAATCAATGCATCACTTGCGGACTCTCCGATTATTTCACCTAAAATTTCCCAAGTTCTTGTTAAGTCTATTTGAACCATGTCCATTGGAACACCAGACTCTGCTGCGTCAATGGCATCTTGAATTGTATTTCGTGCTTGCTTCAATAGAGAAATGTGTCGTGAATTAGAAACATAAGTCATATCTTGATTTTGAACATCGCCACCAAAGAATAAATCTCTAATTTGAATTTCTAATTGGTCGATACCTTCTTGTTTCAACATTGATGTTTGAATCAATGGCATATCGCCTATCATTGACTTAACTTCTTCTAAATCAAGTTGCTTTTCTAAATCCATTTTATTCACTATAACAATGGCATCTTCATTTTTTATAACTTCATACAATTTACGGTCTTCTTCTGTTAAACGCTCATTATAATTAAGTACGAATAGAATCAAATCTGCTTCGCCTAAAGCTTTACGAGAACGCTCTACACCAATACGTTCAACAATATCTTCCGTTTCACGTATACCTGCTGTATCCACTAACCTAAGTGGCACACCACGGACATTGACATACTCTTCTAATGTATCTCTAGTTGTCCCTGGAACTTCAGTCACAATGGCTTTGTTATCTTGGATAAGGTTGTTCAACATAGAAGATTTCCCTACGTTAGGCTTCCCAACAATGACGGTAGACAACCCTTCCCTCATAATTTTACCTTGTGTACCTGTATCAAGTAATTTGTTAATGTCAGCTTTTATTTCATTAGATTTTGTTAATAAGACTTCCGTTGTTGCATCTTCAACGTCATCGTATTCTGGATAATCTATGTTTACTTCAACTTGTGCAAGGATTTCGAGAATGGACTGACGTTGTCGTTTAATCATATCACTTAAACGACCTTCAATTTGATTCATTGCTACTTTAGATGCACGATCTGTTTTAGAACGAATAAAGTCCATTACTGCTTCTGCTTGAGACAAATCTATACGTCCATTTAAGAAAGCACGCTTCGTATACTCACCTGGTTCTGCCATGCGTGCACCATGCGTCATTGTCAGCTCCAGTATTCTATTTATCGTTAAAATACCACCATGACAATTTATTTCAACAATGTCTTCACGTGTAAAAGTCTTAGGTGCACGTAATACACTAACCATTACCTCTTCTACAACTTCATTTGATTCTGGATCAACAATATGACCGTAGTTAATTGTGTGTGAAGCAACCGCTTCAAGACTTTCTTTTCCCTTATATAATTTATCCGCAATATTCACTGCG
>Ga0209547_100118_pt1 | contig 15468 bp, 11 predicted proteins | sample UppTromicrDC3115_FD_185843 | JGI IMG/M metagenome (GOLD analysis project Ga0209547, IMG submission 185843) | Upper troposphere microbial communities from Oklahoma, USA - DC3-115 (SPAdes) (version 2) | ecosystem: Environmental > Air > Outdoor Air > Unclassified | place: USA: Oklahoma | collected...
AAAAATTCTTAATACGCAGCATTATGTTAAGGAAAAACCGAAATTAAAACGAGTGACCAGACCAATAATGTATAGCATTGTTCCTGTGGCAATATTACAATATACAAGTTTAGTAGCGAGTATTTATATGAAAAAATGGTGGCCATTTATTTTGGCAATGCCATTTTTGATTGGATATGCAGCATATTTTACACATTATATATTTCAAAAATTGACGTATATTTGTCCAAATTGTCAATCAACATTTAATCCCAAATTATTAAATTGGATGTTCGCACGTCATACACCACAAACGAGAAGATTGAGCTGTCCGCACTGTAATCAAGTGAATAATTGTATTGCCACTGCGAAATAGAAATGAAAAGCATATATTAATTTAAAGAGCACTTCAGGTATCGTCCTGATGTGCTTTTTTGTGTAGGAAGTAAATAGCAATCGATTGCAAGCGCTTGCAAAACAATTCTCTGTGTATTAACATACTTGTATACAAGTACATCGTATTAGTAGATAGGGGTTGTTTAATATGGAATACGCATATCCAGAACAGTGGTTGGAAGGTGTTTCAAAAGGAGAAATGATCGCAGCTGAATTACGTTTAGGTATTGTCGATGGTACCATCGAACCTGACACATTATTGACTGAAAACCAAGTTGCGAAATCTTTTAACGTGAGTCGCTCACCGGTAAGGGATGCATTTAAATTATTAAAACAAGACCAACTTATCAATTTAGAGCGTATGGGTGCAGAGGTACTGGCTTTCGATGACAAAGAGAAGAAAGAACTTTATGACTTACGTATTATGCTGGAATCTTTTGCATTTAGTAGAATAAAAACATTAAATCATGATCAGATTGTTAAAGAATTGAAGAAGCAACTTGAAATGATGAAAGTAGCAGTGAAATTCGAAGATGCAGAAGCATTTACAGAACATGATATGAAATTTCATGAAGTGACAATTATGGCTTCCAAACATCAATATTTAAAAACATTTTGGAATAATTTACGTCCAGTAATGGAGGCGTTGATATTGTTATCTATGCGTAAACGGATGAATGAAGACCCAGAGGATTTTGAGCGTATTCATCATAATCATGAAGTATTTATCGATGCGATAGCATCACAAGACACAGCTAAATTAAGAGAAGCATTTCATTTAAACTTTGATGATGTTGGCGATGACATTGATAGTTTTTGGTTGAGATAGCATTTTCATTGTAATAAAAATTGGGAGGTAAAATCATGAAATATATGATTGGCGTTGATATAGGTACAACGAGTACAAAAGCGGTCCTATATGATGAAAAAGGTCAGTTGATTATGAAACATAATATTGGCTATCCGTTACATACACCGAATGTTGAAGTTTCAGAAGAAAATCCTGATGAATTATTTGATGCAGTTTTAATGACTGTTAAATATGTTATGAGAGAAGCAAATGTTTCTAAGGAAGATTTGAAGTTCATTTCATTCAGTGCACAAATGCATAGTTTAATTGCAATGGATGCAAGTCATAAAAGACTAACAGAGAACTTAACTTGGGCAGATAATCGTGCAAGTAAATATGCAGAAGAAATTAAACAACAACATGATGGTGATGCGATTTATCAGAGAACTGGCACGCCTATTCATCCAATGTCACCATTAGCTAAAATATTTTGGATGAAACATGAACAGCAAGAAATATTCAAACAAACCGCGACATTTGCTGATATAAAGACATATATTTTTTATCAACTCTTCGAAACGTATGTAATCGATCAATCCGTGGCTTCATCAACTGGTATGTTGAACTTGGAGTCACTTACATGGGACGCAGAAGCTTTGGCATTATTAGGTATTTCTGAATCACAACTACCCCAAGTTGTCCCTACAACGCACGTACTTTCTGGCATGAAGCGCAGATATGCAAGTTTGATGGGCATAAACGAAGACACTCCAATCATCGTGGGTGCGAGTGATGGCGTATTATCTAATTTAGGGGTTAATGCATTTAAAAAAGGTGAAGTTGCCGTGACAATTGGCACTTCAGGTGCTATTAGAACTGTGATTGACAAACCACGGACCGATGAAAAAGGGCGTATCTTCTGTTACGTACTAACTGAAGATCATTATGTCATAGGCGGTCCAGTAAATAATGGTGGTGTGGTCTTGCGTTGGTTGCGCGATGAAATGTTAGCAAGTGAAGTTGAAACGGCGAAACGTCTAGGTGTAGATCCATATGATGTGTTAACGAAAATTGCGAACCGTGTTCAGCCAGGTTCAGATGGCTTAATCTTCCATCCATATTTGGCAGGAGAACGTGCACCATTATGGAATGCAGATGCGCGAGGTTCTTTCTTTGGCTTAACATTGTCACATAAGAAGGAACATATGATAAGAGCCGCATTAGAAGGTGTCCTTTATAATCTGTATACTGTTTATCTTGCATTGATTGAAGTTATGGAAGAAACACCTTCAACTATTAAGGCTACAGGTGGTTTTGCAAAAAGTGAAGTTTGGCGTCAAATGATGGCAGATATTTTTGATACAAATCTAATTGTACCTGAAAGTTATGAAAGTTCTTGTTTAGGTGCATGTGTCCTTGGCATGAAAGCATTTGGAGAAATTGAGGATTTTTCAATTATTGAAGAAATGGTAGGCACAACAAATGAACATCAACCAAATGAAACGAATGTTATGACCTATCAACAATTGATTACAATTTTTATTAATTTAAGTCGTTCATTAGAAGAACGTTATGCAGAAATTGCGACGTTTCAACGCAATCATGTGAGTGAACATTAGTTGCTTTCATAGGTTGTTTTTACAATTAAGAAAGACATGATTACACTTGGGTATCGAAGTTGAATACATAAAAAGTGATTTCGGCACCCCAAGTATTTAGTTTTTATAACTAAAAATTTTACTTATAAAAGAAAGCGTTATCAAGGATAGACTGTTATTTAGATTTGTTTAATTACTATCCTTATTTTGAAAGGGGAGCGCACAAATGTTTGAAATGATATGGCCACTCATCACAGTGGTAATAGGAATTGTTGTATTATTGTCACTTATTATTTTCCTAAAATTAAATACGTTTATTTCACTAATTATTACTTCGATTATAACGGCGATTTTACTAGGTATGCCTTTAGAAAAAATCATTGAGACGGTAGAAACTGGCATGGGGAGTACACTTGGCCATATTGCATTGATATTTGGGCTAGGTGCAATTCTAGGTAAGTTACTTTCAGACGGTGGGGGTGCTACGCGAATTGCCGACACTTTGATTCAGAAATTTGGACATAAACATGTACAATGGGCAATGCTCATCGCAGCATTTATTGTAGGGATTGCATTGTTCTTTGAAGTAGGTTTAGTTTTATTGATTCCACTGGTATTTACAATTGCGAAGCGTGCAAATATTTCACAATTAAAATTAGGACTTCCTATGGTTGTGGCGTTATCAGTGACACATGGTTTCTTACCACCGCATCCAGGACCGGTTGTGATTGCTAAAGAATTACAAGCTAATCTTGGACATGTATTGTTATACGGTATTATTATTGCGATACCAGTAACAATCATTGCAGGACCATTATTTAATAAAATTGCACAAAAAATAACGCCCACTGCCTACGAACGTGAAGGTGACATTTCAGCGTTAGGTGCGCAAAGAACATTTACAGATTCTGAAATGCCAGGTTTTGGTATTAGTTTGTTAACAGCCATATCACCGGTCATTTTAATGTTACTATCAACGGTTGTACAATTAGTTACGGGACATGAATCTGCGACGAATGGGTTTGAATCCTTTATATACTTTATCGGTACAGCAGGTACAGCAATGTTAATCGCTGTGTTGTTCGCAATGTTTACGATGGGGGTTAAACAAGGCCGTAAAAATGCTGACATTATGGATTCCGTTTCAAGTGCGATATATCCAATTGGTATGATGATTCTGATTATTGGTGGAGGTGGCACCTTTAAACAAGTCTTAATTGATGGTGGAGTTGGTGATACCATCGCTAAATTATTTGAGGGAACGCAAATGTCTCCAATATTACTTGCATGGATTGTGGCAGCTGTTCTACGTATTGCTTTAGGTTCATCTACAGTTGCAGCAATTTCATCTACGGGCATAGTGTTACCATTATTACAATCATCAGATGTGAATGTCGCTTTAGTCGTACTTGCTATTGGTGCGGGTAGCGTCATCTTGTCACATGTAAATGATGCAGGATTTTGGATGTTTAAAGAGTATTTTGGATTGACAGTTAAGGAAACATTTTTAACATGGTCATTACTTGAGACCATCATATCGGTTTCTGGACTCGTCTTTATCTTGATTTTAAGTATTTTTGTTTAAAATTAAATCTAAATATGCGTAAAATGCCTTCATTTTGATTGATATCATTATGGAGGTATTTGTTTGCATCAGACCTTGTTTTTAATTGAATAATGAGCATAGGATTTCAGACATACACTATTGAAAATACAACACGACTTTTTTTCGAAATGATAAAATGGAGAAGTTATGATTGTGTTGCAATAATCGTCTTAATTTAAAGTTCTAAATATAATCATAACGTATAGGTGTTTTTAACAACTTGTATACACATCAAAGGGGGGATTTTATGAAAAGAATACTATTAATTGCGAGTGCCTTTATTGGTGTAATTGTGGGAGCAGGATTTGCATCAGGGCAAGAAGTACTGCAATACTTTACTAGTTTCGGCATGATGGGAACATTGGGAGCGATCATTACCACAGTATTATTTACATATGTAGGCATGATGCTTGTCTGGCTTGGTAGTAAATCAAAGACTGATTCGCATAAAGCAGTCATTCATCGTATCACTGGTACGTCACGCTTTGGGAAAATGTTGGGTTGGATCATTGACTTGGTGATCATCTTTACATTGTTTGGCGTCGGTGTTGTCATGATTGCTGGTGCCGGTTCCAATTTAAATCAACAATTTGGACTACCAAGTATTGTAGGTACATTATTAATGACAGTCCTTATTTTATTGGCAGGCATGTTAAAAGTAGAAGGTGTAGTGAAAGTCATTGGTAATATCACGCCATGTTTAATTATTTTCATTATTATTATTTCTGTATTTAGTTTTATGACGGCGGATACATCATTTTCACAATTAAATACGCTTGCAGATGCCAAAAGTACGACATTGCCAAACTGGTTTGTGGCAGGTGTAAACTATGCATCGTTTAACACTGCAGTAGGTGCATCTATGGCAATTGTAATGGGTGGTTCTGAAAAGAATACGAAAGTTGCAGCAATTGGTGGGTTGATAGGCGGACTGGCACTAGGCCTAATGATTGTGTTAAGCCATTTAGCTATTTTTACACAAATAGACTCGGTCGGAGATATGGAAATGCCGATGCTAGGTATTGTCAATAACATCTCACCTGTATTAGGGGTTATAATGGCTATCGTGATATTTGGCATGATTTTTAATACTGGACTGGGTATGTTTTATGCTTTTGCGACACGGTTTACTGAAGCAGATTCACGTCAGTTTAAAGTCTTTTATACGCTTACCGTTGTTATTGGTTTGTGTTTAAGCTTTGTAGGTTTTACGGATTTAGTAGCCATATTCTATCCGTTAATTGGTTATTTAGGCTTAGTCCTCATATTGGTATTGTTCTATGCACCATTTAAATTGAAATTAGGTAGAAAATGAATCACTACTATATATTGAGTGCTATATTCAGTTATTAAAATTAAAGTTTGTTGTATAGTTTTGAAATGTATGGAGCTGAGACAAAATTAAATGTCTCGCCTCCTTTTTACTAGTCACCTTGTCGGTATATGAACTCGAAATCTTTTTAGAAAAGTTAGGTTTTTATCTTACTATTATATAATTTTAACCGCACCTTATTCCTGATTTTTAGTTATAATAAAATTATAGGAATGGGGTGTTTTTTATGAACGAAGAAACATTGGAAATATTGCAGATGAATGCACTTCAATTGTTAGGGATTCAATTGGAAGGATTTGATATGGATGATTTAAAGGGGATTAGTAACCATATTAAGACACCGTTCACTAATACGACACGTAAACAGTATAGAAATGAGCTTAAACACTTTATCGTTCACATGAATAGTAATAAAATTTATCATTATACTAATACCTTTGGCGTGAACTTTTTGATTTTTAAATTCAAAAAATATAAGCAAGTGTATATCATAGGGCCTTATATGGAGCAAAGACCGAATGAGCGCCGTTGTAATGAGCTGCTTCAAAGTGCAAATATAAAAATATCTAAACTATCTATCTTGAAACAATACTTATTGTGAATACCGTTATGTCACCATGTTAAAGCGCAAAAAATGTGTCGCTTAGCAATTCGTTTTTTAAAGAAAAGGAATACCAGTTATGAAACGGTCAAAATTGATTTGAATTTTCATGCGACTTCTGAAGTTTTAGCTGCTTCGAAGGCACAAATCGATTATACGTTACAAGAAATTGAGCAACGGTATAATTTAGAAAATCAATTGCTAACTGCTGTAGAAAATGGCAATGTTAATGAAGCATTATCAATATTAAATGAAATGAATTTGTCTGTAGCAGGGTTACGTAGAGTGAAAGACGATGTGTCTAATGAGCAATATAAAGCATTTTTAATTAATACTTTATGTCGTAAAGCTGGCGAAAAAGCAGGTATAAGTTTAGTTCATATTGATGAGATTTCTGAAAAATACGCAGCGATAATAGATCAAACGATGGATAGTGAAACACTTAATGAAGTTATCCATTTAATTGTAAAAGAATATGCTGAACGTGCGATGAGAACGAAAGCAAATGCTTATAGTCCAAAAATAAGCAAAGTAATACAGTATATCGAACAGAATTTGGATAGTACATTATCTTTGAACGAACTAGCAGGCCATGTCAATCTTGCGCCGAGTTATTTATCACGCATATTTAATCAAGAGTTAGATCAATCTATTTCACAATATATTATCGCGTTAAGAGTGAAGAAAGGACGCGACCTCATTTCACGAACTAAGATGTCAGTATCAGAAATAGCGACGTATGTTGGTTTTAAAGAGCAGAGTTACTTCACGCAATGTTTCAAAAAACAATATGGCATGACACCATTAAAATATCGAACGGAGCATAAAGAGTTTTATTAAAGCTTCCATTTTGAGTAATGGACGAGAAATTTGTGATTTTTGGTAAATAAAATTATAAAAATGTAAAAATAATATTAAAAGAAGTCGGAAAAGATGTTGAATAATCATTTTGACAATGTATTTTTACAACTTAAATTGCATACAAAGGAAAATAGTGCTAGTAGCGCCGAATTTTTAAGATAGGCATGATTTCAACTGTTATCGACGATTCGAAAAATATCATACAAAATAGATGCACTTTCCAACCATATAACAACGTTGTTATTTTCGATTGACTGTTCCCATTTTCAAAATATAATTAAAATAAGCTCTCTATAAATGAGTTACAGGGGATGTATGTCATCGACTTGATCAATCGATGAAATTTATGGAGAACTATTTTTTAGGTATATAAGAAAACGCTTACAATTTATATCTATTTACGGATGCTTGTTATGACTAAAATCACGAATACAGACCAAAAGCTGTTTGGATAACAGTATCGATTCGAACATGTTGATGGTGGAAAGAGGTAATCAATATGGTTACAGCAAAATTAAAACCGGCACATAGTAAGTTGAAAAGTTTTAAAGAAATTCAAGAGCCTAGATTGAAATTCAAAGAAAAATTGTCATATGGCTTTGGAGATTTAGGGAACGGTATGATGTTCGATATGGGGCAAATTTATTTGCTATTGTTCTATACGGATATATTAGGTATTCCTTCGTGGATTGGCGGCATGGTATTTTTAGTATCGAAATTTTTTGATGCTTTTGTAGATACGGCAGTGGGTACTTTGGTTGATAATCAGACCAATTTTGCAAAACGAGGTAAATTCAAGCCCTTTATTCTATACGGCAGTATACCTTTAGCAATATTAACGGTAATTACTTTCTTATCTCCAGACATTGGTCAAACCGGTAAAATTATCTGGGCATTTGGTTCATATTTATTATTTAATGCGGCATATTCTTTTGTGAATATTCCTTATGGTTCATTATCTGCGTCTATGACGATTAATGCGGATGATCGGACGCAATTATCCGTCTTTCGTAACATGGGGTCGCAAGGTGCAATGTTTATCTCTGGGATTGTCGTCATTCCGGTAGTTAGCTTGTTTCCAAACCACCAAATCGGTTATCCAATTGCTGTTGGTATTTTAGCGATTGCTGGTGTGATCTTCCATATGATTTGTTATAAAGGGGTAACAGAGAGATATACAGTGGAAAGACCGAAAGAAAAGGGCATAGGACGTAAAGCATTTTTAAATTTATTGAAGAATAGACCATTCATAGTCTTAGCAGTTTATACATTACTAACAATTAGTGCGTTGTTTTTACAACAATCATCTCAGTTATTTTATTTTAAATATGTCTTAGGAGAAGCAAATTTGGTAGGTATTGTCAGTACATTGAACTTTATTGTCTTAATTCCGGCATTGTTATTAACGACATTTTTAAGTAAAATGTTTGGTAAAAAAATGACTGCAATTATTGGTATTGGAGGGTTTATAATATTCCAATTTATCAATTTTGCATTTTTCTCTGATAATATTGTGATGTTCTTGATTATAAATACGATTGCACAATTGTTTTTAGTAATTCCTAACACAGTAACTTGGGCATTTATTGCCGATGTCGTGGAATATGGACAATGGCAAACAGGCCTTAGATCTGAGGGGATTATTTATGCAAGTTATAGCTTTACAAGAAAAATATCTCAAGGTTTAGCTGGTTTCATACCTGGTGCTTCTTTAACGCTAATAGGCTTAGTACCAAATACGACACAATCAGCAGGGACAATACAAGGTCTGAAAGTTTTATTCTTTATTGTACCAGCATCGGCTTGTTTAATCGCAGTAATCTTGTTCTTCTTCGCCTATCCATTGACTGATCGCAAACATAAACAAATTGTTAAAGAGTTAGCATTACGAGAAGAATTATAATTTTGAAATAGGTTCAATATATGAAAGGAGTTATACAACATGTTATATCCAGTTGTAAATGAATATAGAAGTATCATTGATTTAAATGGTATTTGGCAATTCAAATTAGAAAACAACAATGAGACGGTAGATGTATCTCAACCATTACAAACAGACAAAGTCATGGCAGTACCAGGCTCTTATAATGATCAAGGCGTTATTGCTGATATTCGCAATCATGTTGGCAATGTTTGGTATGAACGCATGTTTACTGTACCGCATGTATTGCAAAATGAACGTATTGTACTACGATTTGGCTCGGCTACACATAAAGCTACAATTTATATTGATGGTCAGGAAGTGACATCACATCAAGGTGGTTTTTTACCATTTGAAGTGGAACTTTCAGAAAATCATTGCTCAGGTACGCATCGTTTAACTGTGTGTGTGAATAACATCTTAGATGAGACGACGTTACCAGTGGGTGACTACAGTGAATACACAGATAAAGACGGTAACCTTATTAAGAAAAATTCACCAAACTTTGACTTCTTCAACTATGCAGGCTTACATAGACCAGTGAAAATTTATACAACACCTCAAATGTTCATTGAAGATATTGAAATTGTACCAGAACTTGAAGCGGACATTGCACTTGTGAAATATAAAGTAACAACAAGTGCACATGTTGAAGCTGTACAAGTAAGGTTAGTTGATGAAGATGGTAATTATATTACCGAAGCAACGGGTGAATCTGGCACAATTCAAGTTGAACATCCACATTTATGGGAACCTTTAAATGCCTATTTGTATCATTTAGAAGTTTCAATTTTGGAAAATGGTACTGTTATTGACACATATGCAGAGCGCTTTGGTATACGTTCTGTAGAAGTAAAAAATGGTCAATTCTTAATTAATGATAAACCGTTCTACTTTAAAGGATTCGGCAAACATGAAGATAGCTATTATAATGGTCGTGGTATGAATGAAGTAACCAATGTATTAGACTTCAACCTTATGAAATGGATTGGCGCAAACTCATTTAGAACGTCACACTATCCATACTCAGAAGAGATGATGCGTTTAGCCGATGAACAAGGTATCGTCATCATTGATGAAACAACTGCAGTAGGTGTGCATTTGAATTTTAGTGCCATTTTAAGTGGTAACCGAACAAGAGATATATTTAAAGAAATAGGGACGCAAGCAGCTCATGAAGATGTCATCAAAGGCCTAATTGCTCGTGATAAAAACCATGCTTGTGTTGTAATGTGGTCGATTGCCAATGAACCTGCATCAGATGAAGTAGGCGCTAAGGAATATTTTGAGCCATTAGTCAATTTAGCACGTACATCTGATCCTCAAAATAGACCAGTGACAATAGTAACTATTTTGACTTCGCAACCGGATACATGCCAAGTTCAAGACTTAGTAGACGTGTTATGTTTAAATCGCTATTATGGTTGGTACACACAATCTGGAGATTTAGAAGCAGCGAAAATAGCGCTAGCACAAGAATTAGATGATTGGACTGAAAAGCAACCAGGCAAACCAATTATGTTCACAGAATACGGTGCCGATACAGTAGCAGGTATGCATGCATTGAATGATGAATTATTTACTGAGGAATATCAAATTCGTTATTACGAGGCGAATCATGAAGTCATTGATCGTTATCCACAATTTATTGGGGAACAAACGTGGAATTTTGCAGACTTTGAAACTTCGACAGGGATAATAAGAGTTCAAGGTAATAAGAAAGGGATTTTTACACGTGAACGCAGACCAAAAGCCGTTGCACATTACTTAAAACAACGCTGGGAAAGTATCCCTGATTTTGGATACAAGGGATAACATGCCTCAATCTTGTTAACTAGAATTATTAAAAATCATGTGGTTGCTTATAATGCCCTTCTTCTATAAAGCATAGGAGAAGGGCTGTTTTTTGTATTGATATCAATCATCATTTAAAAATAAAAAAAGACGGGAGCGGGACAACGATCTAATATTACTAAAAGATTCATTGTCCGACTCTCGTCGAGTTATTTCTAGAAGTTTGAGTCACGACTAGATTCGAAAGTTAGTTAAATTATATTACACTACATATATTTATTGTCCTATAATTTTGCTTGCCATTTGTCTGTCCATACTAAGTCATTGTAGCTGCCTTTGAATTCACTTTCACCCATGATTTTATCAACGGTTTGTTTGATTGTTTCAGGATTTGAATGATAGGCATTGATGTAGGCTTTGACCATTGTAGCGTCGTGTAAATGTGTGGTGAAGTTTAATGAAACAAATACAGTAGGTACTTCATGTACATACCACGGGATTTCATTACTCATCGCTGTACCCCATTTAATACGATAGTTATTTTCAGCAGCATAGCCAATGATGTTTGCGAATACTAGCGCAGCATCTACTTTTTCACGATAGTCTAATGTTTTACCTTTAACGCGAGTTGAGCCATCATTTAAGGTAACGTTAAAGCCACGCGACTCTAATTCTTTAATAAGATCTTCTTGTACGTTATTCGCAGATTTATAAATACCGTCTTTTTCGCCTTCAATAACATAAAGCTGGATGTTTTTATGCGTTTCAGGACGAATAGGGAGTTGGTCTAATGTATTTTTGACTAATGTGATACCTAAATCTGCAGCTTCAGCACGCATATCTAAATGTAATTGGCAGCCGATAATAGCTAAGTCTTCTTGTGGGCGGATAATCGAGCCATCCGCTTGCTTTTTATGAAGATTTAATTGTGCTTTTAAACCTAATACACGGCGCACTGCATCATTTAAACGTTCCTCTGTAATTACCCCATTTTTATAACCATTTAGCATAAAGTGATAATCTTCCTCTAAATCATTAAAGAATAAGAACATATCACAACCTGCTGCAATAGAAAGTGGTACGTAATCTTCACGACGCATAGCCGCAGTCATACCTAACATATGACTAGCATCTGTAACGACTAAGCCATTGAAGTGCATGTCATCTTTAAGTAGGTCAGTAATTAACTCATGTGAGAGTGTTGCCGGTAAGATATCTTTGTCTTCTAAACTTGGATTTATTTTTTTAGAGTATGCAGGTTGTGCAATATGACCAGCCATAATCATCTGAACGCCACGGTCGATGTGATGTTGATAAACTTTGCGGAAGCTGTTATCCCAGTCTTGTGTTGATAACTCATTCACACCTAATACTAAATGTTGATCGCGTTCTTCTGTGCCATCTCCTGGGAAATGTTTGATACATGTAATCATGTCACGTTCTGCATTAAAACCGTCGATAAATGCACTGGAATACTTGATGACAGTTTCAGCACTTGTACCATATGCACGTGTATTGACAATGGTATTGCGCCAATTCTCTAAGATGTCTACACATGGATCAAAGTTAATGTGAACACCTAACGCTGAAGATTCGCGTGCAGATACTAGACCAGCATTGTAAGCAACTTTCGTATCTTGCGCAGCTTCACATTGTGCAGCACTTGCAATATAAGTCCCATCTTTACAGGCACCATTACCACCAGAATCACAGTTTGCGGCAACCAATACAGGAATTTTAGCATGTGTTTGTAAATCGTTTAGCAACTGTTGCACATCTGCTTTATTACCACCTTCATAGCGTGCACCACCAATGTGATAACGTTCAAGTACTTCTTTATTACTTAAATCAGAATCATTAAATTTTTTGCCGCCCTCTAATGAGAATAAATTAAAAAAGAGTTGGCCGATTTTTTCTTCTTCTGATAAGTTATTTAATGTTTGTTCTACCCATGTGATTTGTTCATCGTCTAAGTTATAAGGTGCTGCTTTTAAATTTACGTTTACCATATCATTATTTCGCTCCTTTAAAATTGTTATAAAACACATCAATTAATGAAGATTGTATTGCTTCGTTAAACTGTCCTTCTTTGAAAATATTTAAATATTTATTGTTAAAATCAAGCCATGATTGATCCTCATGACCAGCAAGTATTGGATAGAAATATAAGTCATGTGACTGTGCGGCGTCCATATCTCCTTTGGCATCACCTAACATAATGATGTCCTCACGTTTATAATATTGCTTTAAGACATCTAGACATTGTTCTTTGGTGCCAGCTTCTTGCGCAAACATACCGTTTAAATAAGGTGTGAGATGGTATGTTTCCCATTCATGCTGCACAGCGGATAAGTTTGCAGATGACACGATGGCAATATCGGCAAATGTAGCAGCATTTTTCAAACTACTTAATACATGGTTGAAAGGACCGAAACTTGGTAATTTCTTAATACGTGTGTTGACATTCAGTGACCAAGACAAGGCTTTTTTAAGACCGGTTTGTGTCGGTGCATTAGCAATTGCTGCTTCTAGACTTGGATTTGAAAATGATTCAGTCGTTGCAACCCATTGCTTGATATCTTCGTAACCTTCAATAGTTATACCATCTGCGACAAGTTCGCTAAGCATTTTCTCTAATCCTTTAAATCGATTAATACCTCTTGTAATTTCATAAAGATTGAAGGCATTCCAACGTTGCAGTATCGCATCGGCATTATCTTCAAGTTGCCATTCTTCAACAAGTGCAGGTCCAAATGCACGTTCATGTTTGATAGTCATTGAATCAATGGCGCAACCATCAGAATCGACACAAATTAATTTATTAAATTTAGGTTGATATTGTGGTAAAGATTCGATCATTCGGCATGTTCCTCTCAAAATTTATTTGAATAAGTGTAAAGTACTACGTAATGTTGCTCAAAAATATTATGAATGTTGCTATTAAATAGGAGTGCAAGACAGATATATTATTTAATTGAGCTTAAGTTAGGGAGTATATAAATATATTGTTCAAAGAAAGAGTGAATGCTTAAAATAAAACGCTTTCTTTACACTGTTAAAGTTAGCATTTCAATTTTAAAAAAACTATAGCATTTCAAAATTTAATGTGATTTAATTCACAAAAATGATGATTTAGGACAAATTTTTCTTAAAAAAGTCAAATAAATGATAAAAATGATTTCTATTAAACAAATTTTCAGATAAATAGATGTAATTTTATCGATTTGTTCACAATTTATTATTAATCATATTGAATTTCAATATGAATGCGCTAAACATTGTAATAACGGTATTCTCAGTGTATGTCATGTATTAAATTTACAGTGACACAATTCAGACATAAAAATATTGTAATTGACTTGAATTAAATAAAAAATATAATAAAAATGAGTTGAGTAGGGAAGGTATAAGGAAAGGGAAGATGATAATGAAAAAAATGCAAACTTTACAACAACTGCATGACAATTATCTTGTGGCAGTGGTTAGAGGTCATTCACAAGAAGACGCATTACAAAAGAGCAAACAAATTATCGAAGGGGGCATTTTAAATATTGAAGTGACATTTACGACCCCTCAGGCTGAGGAAGTAATTAAAATTTTGAGTACACAGAATTATGAAAATGTATTAATTGGTGCTGGTACTGTGATGGATGCAATTACAGCACGTATCGCAATTATGAATGGTGCTCGTTATATTGTTAGTCCACATTTTGATGAAAATATTGCCGAAATGTGTAACTTATATGCGATTCCGTATTTACCAGGTTGTGGTTCAGTAACAGAAATTACGCAAGCCATGAAGAGTGGTGTAGATGTCGTAAAACTGTTCCCAGGTGATCTACTAGGTGCAGATTTTATTAAAAATGTGCATGGACCAATACCACAAGTTGAAATGATGCCTTCAGGTGGTGTATCCATTGATAATATGAAGGATTGGTATGACAAAGGTGCATTCGCAATTGGCATTGGAAGTGCCTTAACTAAAGGTGCAACAAATGAAGACAATCAGAATGTGGTAAGACAAACCCAAGCATTTGTGAAAAAATTTGAAGAAATAAGAAGGTAAGGCCATGTCTTTTATTACGTTTGGAGAATTACTCTTAAGACTAATGCCACCCAATTATCAAAAATTTCAACAAGCACATCGTTTTGATATTCAGTTTGGAGGCGCTGAAGCAAATGTGGCAATTGGGCTCTCAGGGTTAGGCATAAATACATCAATGATTACAGCATTACCGGATAATGACTTGGGTCAGACAGTGATTCAGATGTTAAAAAAATATGATGTTGAAACACGCTATATTCAGAAGGGTGAAGGTAGACTTGGACTATATTATATGGAAAAAGGCATTGCATTTCGACCTTCTCAAATTATCTATGATAGAGATTATTCACTGTTTACAAAAATGCGTTATGATGATTTTCAATTTGAAAATGCATTTAAGCATCACCACTGGTTTCACTTTACTGGCATTACACCAGCTCTAAATGACGCACTGTTCGATACGATATTGCAAAGTGTACAACTAGCTAAATCTATGGGTCTTTATGTAAGTTGCGATTTAAACTTTAGGGCAATGCTTTGGGAA
>Ga0209547_100122_pt1 | contig 14981 bp, 16 predicted proteins | sample UppTromicrDC3115_FD_185843 | JGI IMG/M metagenome (GOLD analysis project Ga0209547, IMG submission 185843) | Upper troposphere microbial communities from Oklahoma, USA - DC3-115 (SPAdes) (version 2) | ecosystem: Environmental > Air > Outdoor Air > Unclassified | place: USA: Oklahoma | collected...
TGCATCCCGTATTGGGCACTATGATGCCGGAAATCTGCGAGGCTCCACACCTTCCTGTATTTCCCTTCATCTATCACTGTGCACCTTACTTAATGGGGGGGATGTGTTCATTACATTTCCTGTTGAACTTACGCCTTACCGCTGTTTGCTTAAATGACGTACAGGTCGAGATACTCATTGACCGGCATCTGTTCGAGGCGAGTTCTGTCGAGAGAAACCTCCAGAATGCGCTGCTGTTGGCGAGTCGGGAACTGGCGCGCGAGATTGATTTTGAATTTATCCACCAGCTTCGGAATGCCATCCTGACGGCGGCGAGCATGACCAATCGGGTACTCCACCACCACTTCTTCAAAGCGCGTACCGTCGGTGAACTCAAGGGTAATGGCATTGGCGATGGCGCGTTTTTCCGGGTCGTGGTAGTCAGCGGTAAATGCCGGATCTTCAAAGCAATTGATCTTCTCGCGCAGGGCATCGATACGTTTATCTTGCGCAACCTTGTCTTCGTAATCTGCCGCCGTTAAGCGCCCGAACAGCAGCGGGATCGCCACCATGTACTGAATGCAGTGATCGCGGTCTGCCGGGTTATTGAGCGGCCCTTTTTTATCGATGATACGAATACAGGCTTCGTGGGTGCGAATGGTCACTTTTTCGATATCTGCCGCCGTTTTGCCTGCTGCCTGCATCTGCTCATAGAGCGTCATCGCCGCTTCAACTGCCGTCTGGGAGTGGAACTCCGCCGGGAAGGAGATTTTGAACAGCACATTTTCCATAACGTAGGAACCGTACGGGCGCTGGAAGCGGAACGACTCGCCTTTAAAGGAGACGTCGTAGAAGCCCCACACCGGCGCGGTCAGGGCTGATGGGTAACCCATTTCGCCGGTTTTCGCCATCAGTGCCAGACGTACCGCGCGGGAAGTGGCATCGCCTGCTGCCCAGGATTTACGTGTGCCGGTGTTCGGTGCATGGCGGTAAGTGCGCAGCGACTGACCGTCTACCCACGCCAGCGAAACGGCGTTGAGGATTTCCTCGCGGGTCAGGCCGAGCATTTCTGCGACCACGGCGGTGGAAGCCACTTTCACTAACAGAACGTGGTCGAGGCCGACGCGGTTAAAGGAGTTTTCCAGCGCGATGCAGCCCTGAATCTCATGGGCTTTAATCATTCCGGTCAGCACTTGTTTCATGGTCAACGGGGCTTTGCCGCTGGCGACCGCGTTGCGTGAAAGCCAATCCGCCGTTGCCAGAATACCGCCGAGGTTGTCGGAAGGATGCCCCCACTCCGCCGCCAGCCAGGTATCGTTGAAATCGAGCCAGCGGATCATTGCGCCGATGTTAAATGCCGCCTGAACGGGGTCGAGCTGAAACTGAGTTCCGGGGACGCGCACGCCGTTAGGTACGACGGTGCCAGGGACAATTGGCCCCAGCAGTTTTTTACAGGCCGGGTATTCGAGAGCTTCCAGACCGCAGCCGAGGGTGTCGAGCAGGCAGTAATGGGCGGTGTCGTAGGCCACTCTGGAGCTGATTTCGTAGTTCATTACGTAATCGACGATATCAACGATTTCACGGTCGAATTCCGGGCGGATGTTGTTGATTTGAGCTGACATTGGGTACGTTTCCTTCGGATTTTTTATAAAGTTAAAGTGGTTATTTTTTTACTCTGTTATCGAGGGTGAGTGTTTGCTTCTGAGCTGGCTTTCCCCCTCACCCTAACGGGCAAATTGTGCGCGCTGTTACCTCCTGCTCCGTTCTTCTTACTGCCGCTTATCCAGCGCAACAAACGGGCGGTCTTCCGGCCCTATGTAATTAGCGGAAGGACGGATAATTTTGTTGTCCTGACGTTGTTCGATAATGTGCGCCGCCCAGCCGGTGACGCGGGCGATAACAAACAGTGGAGTGAACATCTTGTAGCTTCGCGTTTTTTTCTGGGCTAATTGACGCGCAATTCTGGGCGGGGAACGCGCAACCAAAAAGCCCAGAATTGACCGCTAATTACTACTAATCGCCATTTCTCTGATTGAGCGCAAATCCTCCAGCCCATCCAGCACGTCCTTCATCTGTCGCTGACGCCGATAAATTTCATCGTTGCGGTTAACTTGCGCCCGTGCCATTGCTGTAGCCAGGTCTTCAAGCTCTGGCATCGACAGTTTCACCTGTTGATTATTGGCGTCACCCCACGCAAGGGCGGTTCGTGCCGTATCGGATTTCGCCGCCATTACCACAGGATAAAGACGAGCCATTGAGTCGGGGCCAGCGTTCCAAGCGCGACCGTTCCATTCGAACGTGAACGGCTGCGCCTCCTGTTCTGTGCGCCACGCCTCAATTTCTCGTTTTTTAGCGTCCTTTGCTGCTTCCAGCATTTCAGGCGTAACAGTGAACGGGGCGATTTCGCCCCATTTGCCGCTTTGCAACTCTTCCCAGATACGCTGACCTGTTGTTGCCGTGTCTTCTGGTGTGGCGGTGTACGGAACGGGGGCTTCCATACCCTCAAACAGAACATCGCAGTCAATCGCACCGGATTCGGTATAACGGGGGGTGGTGATTTCTTTAATCTGCATCATGCAACCCTCACAAACAAAGAAACCACACCACGACTATAAAACTTAACATCCGGGCCGCCTGATAAAGCGACATATGTACCAGGCAGGGTACTCCCGTAGACAAATGACCTGGTGGTGGCACTGAATCCTGACGTACGATATTCCGCTTCAAAGACCACCTGTCGGAGCCTTGAGCCCGGGCATGACTGTGTGCGAAGCAACGTAACCTCACTGCTGTCGCCGTCAGGAAGATATGCGGCAAGAACCAGACTTCCTGGTTGCGGGGCGCGCTGTGATGAATTGTCTGCTGCATACAACAGTTGCATCAGGCGATTACGCGACCAGAACAATCGCGACCAGGCCTCTGGCAGTTTGGCCGGATGCATGGATTTTGTAACCACTACCTGATATTTTGCCGGGTCTTCACTGCGAGAACCGCTGTATTCTGCATCCCCATGAAAGGTTATCCACCGGCCCGCTTCTGCTTCAATGCCGCCAGAGCCAATTCCGTATCGTATGTCTATATCCACAAGTCCACGGAAATAAGGTTGCCCCCCGTCATATGCAATGATGGGATTATACGAAGTGCTACTCCCTCCATATTGTGTTACCGCATAACGTCCGGGGGTGACTTCGAACACCCATTTCAGAAATTCGGCAGGGCCATTTTTGGCGCTGAAATACACCACTTCCGACGAAGAGAACACATGCCCGTACCCGAACGCCCCAGGCAGCGCAAGACAACCTGCGGTGCGGTCGTAAATATTGCTCTGAACATCAAACAAAGCGGCACTTTTCAACCCCAGATTGTCTCGGGATTCCTGCTGTGCATCCGCACCTTCTGTTGCAATTTCTGACAGGTGATTCGCCGTTTTCAGCGTTGCAGATAACGCAACATCAATATCATCTCTGGCCTGCTCTGCATCGGATGCGGCCTGTTTGGCGGCTTCAGCATCCTGCCTGACTTCTTCGGCGGTATCCTCAACCTGCGAGGCCAGCTGTTCAACGCGCTGCGTGTTTTCCTCCACAGCATTTGTATTCTGCTGAACATTATCTGCCAGCGTCTGGCAATCCCCCTTAATCTTCTGCGCATCAGCGACATGTTGCCCGGCCTGTCGTTCGCTTTCCGCTGCCGCTTCCGCGCTCTGCTGCGCCTGCGCCACCAGTTCTTCGAACCGCTTAACAACATCCGGCTTCAGGTCGCCTTCATCGAGAGCAGTCAGAAAGTCGTTCAGCGTGCCGGACTTTGAGTCGTCGTAAACCGAAATGTCACCCACGCAGCACTTAGGGCCGTTCTTTTGCTTGATGTGTACGGTGTATTTGCCTTTTGGTGCTTCAAAGGCATACTGTCCCGCTACATCGGTTTCAATAACCGCAAATGATTCTGTGACCACTTCACTGGTATTAACCAGTGCATCTAAATAAATTTTGCATTCCGCCATCGGAACGCCAGCGCCATTAATCAGCGCACCTGAGATTAATACAGACATAAAACCTCTGAATGATAAAAAGCCGCCTGCGGGCGGCTGTCTGATTTATTCAAAGTCTGACCAGTCAATATCTGGCGCGTTTTCCGGTTGAATTCGATTTAACTTTATTCGTAATTTTCTGAGAGCTGTCAGTTGCTCCTGTTCTTCTGGTGTCGCCTCACCAAAATCAACAGCATCCTGTAAGATTGCGATTTGTTCTCCTGTTTGTTTTAGCAGGCTGGCTTTCTTTTCTGTTGCCAGATTAATCAGTGCATTACGCTCAGCTTCTTCATCCGTCACCCACTGGCTGCCATCCCAGCGCTGGTATTCTCCGTCTGGTGCAATAAATGTGACATTTTCAGGAAGTTCCCCCAGTTCAGATATCGGGACTGCATTTCCGGTTTCTGTTGAATAAACGGTTTTACCCCGATGGTCTTCAACCAGTCGCCATGAAGAATCAGTGGTATTAAATATCGCTGTAAACCCTGCCGGAATTTCTGGCGGAGCTATAGTCGTACAGTTCGCAGGAAGACCGGTTTTAGGTGGTATATAAGAGTCACCACTACCGATAAACTCTTTTGTATCTTCGAGAAAATTAAATACACGAATGGTCTGTGCTTTATCACTCATTTTAAAAGTCATTATGCAAGCCTCACAATATAATTAAATGCGATGTTCTTGACGGTATTTTCTGCGTTACCGGAAGCGTTAACAGTAATGGTGTGACCGTGTGAACCAATGGCGACGGCATGATTATGAGGGCCGATATATACGCCATGCGCATGGTTTCCTGCCTGCCCCGTGTAAAGGTTTCTTACACCGCTATTCATGTTTACCGTTGAGCCACCACCGGCACTGACAGATACCTGCTGACCGACATCATGATTATGCAGTCCACCCGCATCTGTCGATTTTGAACCATAATCAAACGAACTGGTTATTTTCGTTCCCAAATCGGTATTTGACGCACTGGCACTGTGGGCGTGTGATTTAATGCCGTCCTGCTCCTGAGACAATACAGCACGACCACTGGCAGGCTTACCCTTGATTGTCCAGCCGCGCATATCAGGAATAATCCCGGACGGATAGGCAACCGCAAGTTTAGGGTAAGAGCCTTTATCAAAACTTTGCCCCTGCATTAAGGCATAACCGGATGGCACTGAATCAGATGGCCACGGGATTGGTGTTCCAACCGGCAAAGCTGTACCCTGTAAATCAGTGATTTTTTCTGCTAACAACTTTATTGCCTTTGGGGTGGCAGCCAGTTCTTCTGAATCACTGTTTATTGCGCTGCTGAGCTGAACGACACCCTTATTCGTTAATGATGCATCAGGAACTTTTTTCCCGACATATAAGGCCAGCGCCTCAAACAGTTGATTCTGTTTTTTCGGGTCCGGGGTTACGCCAACCCCTTTAAGAACGTTAATCACCTCCTGCTGCAAATCGCGCGTTGCTGCCTGATGATTATTCATATATTCGGCGTAAACGATGGTTCCCTCAATTCCCTGAGTGGGGTCACCATCATGAAATAGCTTATCCGGCGTATTCACCGGAGGCATTAAATTCTGCATTATTCCTCCACCTCATATGTGAAATAACAGTCTGTAAAAGCCGGTTTAAGGTCTTTAAACGTGTTTTCTAAAATGGATTCACCAAAGGCCGTCAGCGGTTCGCCGGTTGCCGACGCCCCCGTTCTGAAACGGTAGACCGGTGTTTTTGTCCCGATAACATTGACCTGCCACACCCAGCGGATTTCCGGCATCAGCAGACGGTCGCCGCAGCGGTTTATCCCCACCCGGAACGCTCGCGGCTCCGTAATGGTGATGGTGTAGCCCAGGCTGGCGGCAAGGCTCTTAAAGTAAGGGATTGACAGCCCACCTGTGGCGGCCATCCTGACCAGGATGTTCTGCCGCCGCTCCTGTTGTGTTGCTCCTTCACGGGGGACAATGCCGTACACGCGCTCCCAGTCGGACAGCGTCATCGATGCCTGCAATGGGGTGATTTGTGCCAGAACGCTTGCCGCTGATGCCTTCACGGCCTCCATGACGTCAGCCTCGGCGGTCAGCTCCGCGGAAATATATTTCCCGTTCTGGTCATAACTGACAGGCGGCAGCATGGCGCGAAATAAATCGACCATATTCATGAATCACCCCTCACGCGGAAAAGGCTGAATATCAATATTTCCCGGGCGCAGCCATTCCCACGTTGACGCGTTAATAATGGCTTTTACATTGTCTGCTGGCGTAATGATTCGCCGGTCACTGACACCGGAAATTAATGAAATCTGGGTTTCCAGTTGTGAAATAATTAATTCCTGCCCCGGCTCCAGTCGGTTCATAAAATCCGTGATAACGTCAGTTATCTGCGGTTTTATCTGCTCAACGGTCAGGCCGCTGGTTTTTACCCGAACAACGAAATCAACGGCTTTTTTCGTCGGGGCCAGTACCATTGTGTCCTTCGCTGTGACCGGGCGGACTTCCTCAATATGCGCCAGCACGGCATTAATCAGTTCCTGCGAAGGGAGGTCATTGGCTGACGTAATGGCCACATCAACCGTCCCCAGCCCACGACGTAACGGCTCCACATACGCAGACGTAACGCCATCCACTTCCAGCGCCCAGCGTTTGTAATCATATTTGTTACCGCCAGCGGGCGGCCTGCGCAGAATATCCAGATAACGCGCCAGCAGGTCGGCGTCGCTTTCCCTGTCCGTTCCGCCGGTCAGGGATTTAATCGTCACCGTGCTGTTGATGCCTTCCGGCGGGCTGACCAGCGTTGCCGTCTGCGTCGTGGATGCATTCGTCTGTGCACCCGTGGCGGTGCTTTTTACCGTCACCTCCGCACTGCCTTCATCACCGATGGTGCAGTCTGCTGTGGTGGCCACGCTGACACCTTCACCACGAATTTCCGCACCAGCTGGCAGCGTCTTACCGGGTGTGCCGGTAATCACCACCGGACCGGATGAGGCTGTTGCTTTTTTACGAAAAACATTGCGCGTGCGACAGTGCAGCTCCAGATATTCAGGGTCTGCCGTGTCAGGGAACACCTGACGGAGTATCCACCCCTGATGCATATACAGCCCGTCCGCCACGCCGGATACGGCACTGGCACGAATGCGGTAATCGCTGTCAGCGCCGGTGTCGATGGTTTCTCCCGGCAGGGCGTTAGCGATATCACGTAGCTGGCGTTCTGTGTTTTCAGCAACGCCCGGAACAGGAAACGGCATTACATAATCCTCACAGGGTGTTCAAACGTCTGCAGTGTGCCCGCGTTATCCGTGACGGTGATTAACAGCAACAGCCAGCCGCGCTGACCCGCTTTCGTGTCAACGGTAATGGATTTTGCCCGCCCGTCATCAAGCAGGGGCTGAAGTGCCTGGCTGGCATACTGCGCCGCCAGCCTGTGAACACGGGAAACGTCTTTTTCCCGCTTCAGTTCGTGCAGGCGTGACCCCAGCGACGCATCCGCCCAGTAACTGCCAAGCGGTGTCGCCAGTCGCAGATAAACCGCGTTATGGAGTGTATAAATCCGGCGGCGTTCGTAGTCGCCGGTTGCAGGTGAAATCGTCTGGTCCATGCCGCCAGTCTGGCAGCATGGACAGGTCAGAATCAGGTGAGGGTGTTCAGCACTTAATTATGCGGCAGGCCAGATATGCCGTGAGGGGTATCGTGTTTATGCGTTCCGATTTTAACGCCATTAATGGTGACGTCAACGGAGGTAATCACTCCACCCACATGGTTGATATCGCCTTCAAAGGTGGCAGTGTATCCCTTGCCCCCACTGATGGCCATGCCACCGTTGCCGGTGATTTTGCCTTCCACCGTCAGCTTGTCACTGGCTGTCAGTAACGGTGTTGTGAATGCGGCGCTTTCCTCTGCCTCAACCTCATAGCGTTTGCATTTCACCCGGTAAACGTCACAGTCCGTTTCAACAACCCGCCCGCGTTTCAGTACGATTTTCGCGCCTTCATCGGTATACAGGGCCACCTCGCCGGGCTTCAGTTCCGTCAGGCGATATGCGCCGTGCTCTGTGGCCACGACGACGGTATGGGATGTATTGCCATTCAGCGGAACGGCAATACCCATTGAGCCGGGCGGCGGGGATGTGGTGAGGCCGTAATGCTGAAAATACTCCGCACCGTCCAGCTGTTCGCCTGCCAGCCCGTTAAGCTGAAGCAACTGTACTTTGGTCGAACTGTCCACCGTACCGGTCACCACCCTGAACGCCTGGCGAACGGCGGCTAGTGCCTGCTGTACGCGCTGATTAACCTTGTCCCACATCATTTCTCCCAGACCTTAACAATAGCGACCTCTTTTTTCTTTTTGCCCCTGCGGTGATGGCGTTTCTTCTCGCGCGGGAAGGCGTCAGGTATCCACACGCCGTCCTCCTTAAAGCGGAGCCGGGTTGTCTTCCCGTTACGGCCTCCGCTGAACTCACGCCCCATCAGGAAAAAGATGGCGTCGATGCCGTGGGGTTCGCTGACAATCCGCACACGCTGCCCGGGCTGCCACAGGACACCGTCCGCCGTGCGATGACCTGCAACCAGTGCGACGATATCCAGCCCCGACAGGCGGGCATCACTCATCATTTTTTTGGCGCGCCAGTTCACCTGCTCCATGTTACTGGTGTCGCCCTGGGTGATTATCTGCGGGCGGTAATAATCCACGGTGGGGTCGGTGGCCACGGCTTTCATGTTGTGAATGCCTGTCTGTCCATTATCCGTATTACCGCTGTCCTGCCCGGATAATGTGCGCACGCTGCCGTCCTCGTTCCAGATGTCCAGTGGCACCACGGCCACCTGTTTCTTGCTGTCTGCGCGGCGGGCGTGGCTCTGGGCCAGCACCGTCAGCTCGGAGAAACAGCCGTTAATGGACCGGGTATCGTCCAGCTCCATCACGTTGTTCCCGGTGCCGTCCAGCTTCATAATCAGCGTGTCCACCGGCGTGGTGGTGTAGTCAGGGCCACCCACAACCAGCGTCCCGTCAGGCTCAAACCACGGCCATAAGCCGCGACCGGCGGCAGCTTTAGCCAGTGCATCCCACGCACGCATCCCCGGCTCTATAACAACCTTGTCATTACGTGACACACCGGACGCCTGAATACGGATGCGCTGTATCCCCAGTGGTCTGACAATCCTGTCGATGACCTCGTCCAGTGTCAGCTGGTTGGCGCTGAACACCGGCGCGGCACAGTCCACCAGGATGGCGGCATCATCACGCCCGGACAGGGTCAGTGTGCAGTTCTGACGGGATACACTGCGGCGCACGCTGTCCACGCGACCACTGAGCACCGTCTCGTCTCCCACCTGCAACCGGACCGGCGCACCCCGGACGATATCCGCCGGGAACACCTTTTCAGGCAGTCCCAGCTGAAGCTGCCAGCCGTCGGCGGCTTTCAGGAAATCGCTGTCAATACGATAACTGCTCCAGTCAGAATGCGACCTTCCGGCAATGACCAGGCTGATTTTGTCGTCGTTATTTTGCATAGGCATTAATCACCATCCCGGCGGTTATGTTGTTCGGGTCACGCAGCTGCGGGTTCAGACGTTGCAGCTCTGCCGCACGGCTGTAATCACCGTACCACTGCCACGCCAGCAACAGCAGACAGCTGTCCGCCTGCACCTGTTTCTGCGTCAGCGGTGGGCGGCGAGACAGAACCAGCAGGCCGACATCCTGCACGGATGCCGCCACGTTCTTCATGCTCTGAATGATTTCCGGGTACATCAGCCCCAGCGGTGATGCGGTTTCGGTTATCCGTTCGCGTTCGCCTTCATAGCGTTCACGGAACAGCGTGATGGCTGCCTGTAAGCGGGTGCGCACATCCCCGACCAGTCGCCCGATATCCGCCGGTATAAGCTGCTCTGACTGGGCCTCATCTGACAGTATCGCCGTCGCCACGCTGGCCAGCTCTGAGGCTGCCAGAACCGCATATGCCGCTTTCACGTCCTGCACGTCTTCCACGGACGCATCCGGCGGAAGTGCCACAGACGGCGTTTTATCACCGCTGACCAGTGCGACCGGCAGCGCGACCAGCTCATCCATATCTGCCATCACCTCATTCCAGCAGGTCATCACGGTCGCAGAACTGGCGACGCTGTCTTCTCCGGTCAGTCCGGTCGTGGTGGCGGAATCAGTACGCTCCAGCACCGGCACCGCGTGCCCGACATCTGATGAGTGGATTTCCAGCACCTCTGCCAGCCCGCCGATAAACTTTCCGGGTTCGCTGGCCAGCGACATCATATTGTCGATGGATGAGAGAAAATCGCTTTTGAACGTCAGCAGGGTATTTACCAGCGTGGCGCGTACCGTCTGGATTTTTTTAATCACGCTGTTAATGGTCTTTAAAGGGGCCGTAACAGCGTCAAATAATTCGCTTAACTGTGCCAGTAACTTATCCAGTTCTTCAAATAACTGCTGTGCAAACAGCTCCGGTAACGGAGTGCTGAACAACGCGCTGCCGGTGCGGTTCTCCAGAAAACTCATGTCGATGGTGCAGCTGTCCGGGCTTTCTGCGTCATGGCGGATGCTGTAGCCGGTCACAATCACCGACGGTACGGAGCCATAAACCGGGTGAATCAGCTCACCATCACCGCCTTTATCCAGGGCGGCTATCAGCTTTTCAAGTTTATATTCGTAATATTCCCCCCACAGGAACGCCGTCATGCGGAACGGTCGCGCCTTGCGTCCGAGGTCGTGCAAATCTGCCCCGTCAACAAACGGGTATTCATAGACCGCATGGTCGCGGCTGATTTGCTCATCCGTGTTCAGTACATCAAACTGCACACCGCGAAAGGAAGCGTTTTGCAGGTTTTCAGCCCAGCCCATCAGTAAGTTCCTCCCGTGCCTCTGTTACCGTCCTGAAGGTTGTATTTATTCACTGCTTCCGCCACGACCTGACCATCGAGCACCAGTTGTGTGGTGAAATTAATGGGGCTGGCAGGTGGTCCCCAGTGCGTGAGGTATTCCGGCTGGGTGATGCGTCCGGCTTGCGTTGATGCTGATTCAGGCGTTGTGTTTCCTGCGGCTTTGTTGACCTGCGCCGGTGATGGCAGGGCATCAGCTGCGGCTTTTTTCCTGTCTTCCTCCCAGCGCCTCAACCACTCCTCGTTTTCGGTGGAGTAGCCTTCCCCAAACTGCCACCACGGCTGGTATTTTTTACGGGCGGCGTCGATGATTTCCTGGGGGTATCGGGCACGGATGCGCTTCCAGCGTTCTTCGCTTCCTTCGACGGCGGCGTCTTCTTCCGGGCTGGTTGCGGTGGCCAGTGCCGTAACGGTGCCACCGAAAGAAAGCAGGCTACCGGCAATGCCGGGGATTTTAAATCCTTTGCCTTTTTTGACCGTGTTTTCAATGACATCACCGACAACCTCGCCAGCCTTGCCACCGGGTTTACCCCCGGTCAGGATTTTGATCCCGGCCCATGTCAGAGCCGCTGCGGTCATCGCTTCAATGGCGGTCGTGGCTGCCACCACTGCCGTGGTCAGCCCCGGAAACTTTTCACCCGCCCAGCTTATGGCATCGGCCACAGTACCGGATGCATCCGCCAGCTTTTTCACGCTGTCCATTTGTGAAAATTCAAGCGTGTTTTTAGCCTGCCCGGTTTTAAAATCATTCGTGTCTGATATGAATTTAAAATCCACATCACCCGCGCGCTGACCTTCCGGCAGGGTGCGCTGCTGATTAATCGCGTCTTCAACCTTTTTCCGGTATTCAGGGTTGTTACGGTAGGCTAACAACGCCATCAACGCCTGACGGTCTGCAACCAGCTTTCCGACACCAAAGCCTTCAAGGAGTGTTGCCATCGAATCATAAACAGCCGTCTGCTCGCCTTTATCCCTGGCGGAGGCCAGTTTCTTTTGCAGCTCCTGATAGCGTTTATCGCTGGCAACAATTTTGTCTATCAGGCTGGACAGCGCGTCTATCGGATTAAGTCCATGTTCGCGCGCTTCAGTCAGTGTGCCGGAAAAGTCGATTCCCTTACCGTTGTAATTTATCCCCGCAGCCGCTGTTTCAATATCCTTACTGGTCAGTTTTGCCAGCAAGTTAACCACGTTATTTCCAGCCTCATCACTGCTGCCCGCCGTGATGGCGGCAGCTTCATTCAGCGCCAGAATCTTGACGAAATCATCTTTGCCTTTCATCCCCGCAGCTGACGCAGCGCCCATTTGCTGGGATAACCAGCGGGCCATGTCGCTCAGTTCAAAGCTGCCTTCTTTGCCCGCTGCAATTGCCATATTCAGAACGGTGGAAATATCTTCATCCCGGAATCCAAAGGTCTTTTTGCCCTTAATCATCACCTTAGCCAGGTCTGTTGCAGATGCGCCTGAAGCCGTGGCGTATTTCATCAGTTCGGGCAGCCACTTACTGGCTGTTTCAAATGAAATGCCGTCTTTCAGCAGGGCATCCAGCGTTTCGGCTGCGTCTTCTTTCGTGCCACCACCATAGGTCACCGCGTTACGGATGCTGCTTTTCATCTGCTCAAGACCGGCTTTGCGCCCCTCCAGCCCGCCATCACTGAAGGCGGTATTGGCCATCATTGCCAGCTGGCGTTCGTAGCTCATCTGCTTTTTGACTGGCTGCGCCATAATGGCCGCACCTGCTGCGATACCAGCGCCTGTTGTCACGGCATTCCCGCCAAATGCAGCCGCACGGGCAAAACGCCCCTGTTCAGGGATAACAGGCGTTTTCGCCATCTTCATCTGAGCCTGAGTGACGCCATCCAGTTCACGCTTGAGTGCCCGGGCTTTTTCCCGGGTGGCCTGCATGGCGCGCTCCTGCTCCTGCGCAGATTCAAAACCGGCACGGGCCAGACGGTTATAGCTGGCAACCGTCTGATAAATTTCACGCCGGATCTCGCGTTCTGCACGAATACCGAGCGTTTCCCGGGCACGGGCGGCACGCTGTATCTCTTTTGCGACCTTTTTCGTGCTGTTAACGCTCTCCTGCTCGGTACGCTTCTGCTCTGCGCCTGCCTTCCGTGTCGCCTTTGTTACACCTTCGGTGGCTTTGATAACCTGTTTTTGTCCCTTTTCCAGAACCTGCGAGGCTTCGTCCTTCGCAGTCAGGGTCATGCCAACTTTGAAATTACCGGCCATTTTTCTGCTTACCTTTTCTGCGTTTCTTTCTGAGGGATTTAAATGACTGGCGGGTGGTCTGTGAGGTGTCCTTCCTTCCTGAGCCGCCGCCGTTCAGCCTGTCAACGGCGGCAAGCCAGCCGTCCAGCTCGGGACGGCTCATGGTCATGATTTGCTCTTCGGTTATTCCGTAGCGCCCGAGGATGAGGACTGCGAGCCGGAGTCCGGCGAGCCGGGATTCCCGCCGTTCCGCTTTACCTTCAGGACGTTGCGTGATGCCAGCAGAATATTAAAATCGTCCGGCGTCATGTTGTCGTGCAGCAGATCCGCCGTCAGTTCTTCCTGCGGGATATCCCCAAGACGGACCAGCGTTGCCGCCATCACTGCGCAACGGTAGTAATAATCTGCCGCGAAGCCGTCCACCGTCTGAAAGCGCTCTTCGGTTTCTTCCAGTGCCTGCCCGTTATCACGCATGACCGGCAGACGCAGCTCAAAGTTTTTATGAACGGTGCCGTTAAATACCACGCCATCAGACAGTTCGCCGGTCTGTGTATTAATCAAAGTCATCCTGTCACCTTCCTGAGTGCAGCCATTTTGATATCAATTTTCGCTTCACTGTCGACGGTGTATTTCTCACCCACTTCAACAGTGAAGCAGTCCAGATAGGAGGTGCGCTTACCGCTGTTGCTGAGCGGATAAATTGAAATTTTCACACCTTCCAGATTTTCCCAGTCCGGCTCGTTGGTATCAGGGATAACCGCCGAAACAGAAATATCGTAGGTGGCAATGCCACGGGCAAAGCCTTTTGCCCTGCCGGTTTTGTTCATGGTCTTGACCAGCTTTCGCCCGGTGTTGATCTGAACATCGAAGTCGGTGATCTCGATTTCCTGGCTGTCCACCTCCAGCACAATCGAGCCGACATATTCTTTAATGGACATTTATCGCGCTCCTTACAAAATCATGTCGATGCGACCGGCAAACACATGCAGGCCATTAACCACATCCGCCGGAACCACGCAGTCGAGACGGTTTGCATCTTTCCCGTTTCGCTGAACGCGCAGTTTTGCCTTGTTCGCTTCCACGTTCTCCAGAATTTCCGCTTCCTCCAGCTTGATCAGCACGTCATACAGTTCGCTTTCCACTTTTGCGATAGTGCGGGTGCTGAGTTTTTCGCGCGGGAAGCGAAGGCTGATGCGTTCGCGGCACGCCTTGCGGGTGTAGTCCAGCGTTCTGATGGACGTGATATCCAGTAACGAGACGTCAGTCACGCCCTGTGCGTTTACCGTGTACGTACTGACCGCACGCACAATCTGCACCGTGTTACCCGGGCCAACCTCAACCGGCGTCAGGCCGTTATGCAGGGCGTTTTCCTGCTCGTTACGGCTTTCACGTTGTGACATGGCGACCACATCCAGCCCGGACAGCGCCAGCGAGTTCAGCGGACGCGCCGGGTCTTCCTCGCCCGCCATCACAGCGCCGTAGATGGCGGCCAGTACCGCTGGCAGCTTCACGGAGCCGCGATACCAGGGGACGGACACGCGCCCGCTGTTCACACCGGCTGCCAGGGTGATCCCGTTTCCGAGACTGCCCGTCCAGCCCGCACAGCCAATCGCGCCGCGCTGTTCCATCGCGTTCCCGGTTTTCTCCAGATGCTGCTTCAGGGCGGCAAGGGCTGGCGTGGTACTGAACGGACAAATCAGAATGTTGTGACCGGCGGCAAAGACCGCATCCAGTGCGGGCTGAATATCCGGGTCCATTTCACCGTTCGCCATCGGCGTGTAAGCGCTCCGTCTGTAACGTCTTGTGATGGTTGTCCTGTCTGGCAACAATCGCGTCCATCTATATTGATGGACACGAACGATGAATTCTCAGACAACAAAAGATATCACCGGCTTTCGCTCTTAT
>Ga0209547_100123_pt1 | contig 14967 bp, 13 predicted proteins | sample UppTromicrDC3115_FD_185843 | JGI IMG/M metagenome (GOLD analysis project Ga0209547, IMG submission 185843) | Upper troposphere microbial communities from Oklahoma, USA - DC3-115 (SPAdes) (version 2) | ecosystem: Environmental > Air > Outdoor Air > Unclassified | place: USA: Oklahoma | collected...
TCTGAGACAACATCTGGCAAGGCTGGGACGGAAGTCACTGTCGTTCTCAAAATCGGTGGAGCTGCATGACAAGGTCATCGGGCATTATCTGAACATAAAACACTATCAGTAAGTTGGAGTCACTACCCTATTATTGTTCCTTTATCTGCAATGTATCTTGGTAAGAATAATGTACAACTGGGTTATCAAATTGCAATGGGAGCAATGGGAATTCTGGCAACGTGTTTATGTCTTTATTGTTTTTTTAGTGTAAAAGAACGTATCCACCATCCAAGACCTGCTCTTGGGATGAGCGCGCAGTTTCGGTTATTAGTCAAAAATGATCAGTGGCTAATTCTTGGTGTTGCCATCGCGGTCATTATGTTCGGTGGGATTATTCGTAACTCTGTAGCTGCATATTATGCAAAATATTATCTGAATGGTGGGGATGCTTTAATTTCACCCTTTTTAACCTCAGGCGTGATTGCTTCTGTTATGGCGATGGTAACTTGCACGTGGCTTACTCGTTTCTATGACAAAATAAAAATGTTTCGTTATACCCAATTACTGGCGTTCGTGGTGGGTGGCGCGATGTATTTTGTGCAACCAGATTCTATAGTGTTAGCCTTTACATTTTATATTGTGGTGACCTTCCTGACGGATATCCAACTTCCCGTTTATTGGGCATCTATTGCTGAATCGGTGGATTACGGCGAAATGAAAACGGGGCAACGTGTTTCCGGGCTGGCATTTGGCGGGATTCTCTTTTTTCAAAAATTCGGTATGGGGTTGGCGGGAGGCTTTATAGGCATTGCTTTATCCTGTATGGGCTACCAACCAGGCATTGAGCAAACACCGAAGGCGCTGTGGGGGATCTGCTTATTAATGACGATAGTTCCAGCGGTGCTCAACCTGATAACTGGACTTATCATGCGCTTTTATCTGATTAATAATGAATATTACGAACAGATTAAAGCGCGTTTAGAGACGGCGGAAGTATGAAACTAAAAGTCGGTAGCAATACTGACCTTAACTTGTTGACAAAGCGCGCGTTGTTCATGCCGGATGCGGCGTGAACACCTTATCCGTCCTGCAGAATCGTGCAAATTCAATATATTGCAATCCTCTGCCAGGCCCGATAAGCGTAGTGCATCAGGCAATCTTACGTTTGCCATCACTCTCAGGCCGATAAAAATTACCGGCCTCTTTTCAGGAACATCAAAGCCCCGGCTGCAGGATACGAATATTCATCTCCAGCACATCGCCTTTTACGGCTTCGCTGTACGCTTTCATATGCGGCGTCTGCAAATGCGCTTCAAGATGGGCAATGCTTTCCCACTGCTCAATCATCACGATAGAGTCCGGCGCCATAGACTGGAAACTCACGCCAGCAGCGCAATCCACCATCGGCGCATAGCCGTGGCAACCTTCTTCCTTCAGTACGATTGGAACGATTTTAGCAAACTGATCCAATACCGCCTGACGGTGATGTTGGCCAGGACGAGTACGGATTTCAGCGATTACTGTAAGCATGGTTAACTCCTTCTAAAGCCAGAGCTCTAGTTAACCAAAAATTTCCACAAGATGCTTGCGATATTCTTCAGTATAGCGGGGAACATCAGGCATTTTTATCACGTCATTAGCGATAAATGTCGGCAGCGGTTCCATACCGAGGAATTGGTTTGCTTTATGGAACGGCAGATACACGCCGTCAACGCCGACGCCGTGGAAGAACTGATCTTTTTCGGTGAAGGCTTCCATTGGTGCGTTCCAGGTCAGAGAGAGCATATATTTTTTGCCCTGCACCAGGCCGCCAGAGCCGTATTTTTTCGACGGATCTTTGCGGGTTCGACCATCGCTGGCATACAGCGTACCGTGACCTTCGGTGAACACATCATCAATGTATTTTTTCACCGTCCACGGCGCGCCCATCCACCAGCCAGGCATCTGCCAGATAACCACATCAGCCCAGAGAAAGTTTTGTACTTCGGCTTTGACATCGTAGTCGCTGTCGGCGCGAACGATACGGACATCATGCCCGAGGTCGCGGAGCGTGCCATCCGCGACTTCGGTCAGGGTGTCGTTCAGTTGACCATTGGAGTGGGCGAATTTCTTCGCGCCGTTGATAATCAGGATATTGCTCATTTTTTATCCTCAAGGTGAGAAGTTTGTCGACTATAGTACGTCACAGAGCGGTACGGTGAAATTAGCAAAATATGCAAAGTCTTTTGCGAATTTTGCAAAAATATCACTACTACCAGCTCACCTTCGCCTCAAATCCACCTTGTTCCGCATTCCCAAACACAACATTCATGCCATGCAATTTGGCGATCCGCTGGACAATCGACAGCCCAAGCCCGCTGCCGGTGGCGGTTTGTCCCGGTGGGCGATAGAAACGTTCGCCGATTCGCGCCAGTGCCTCTGGCGTCACACCGGGGCCGTTATCCCTCACGATGAAATTATTGGCATTCAGCGTGACGTCCACCACGCTGCCTTGTGGGCTGTAGCGCACGGCGTTATCCAGCAGATTTCGTACCAGCAAACTTAGCAATAGCGGTTGTCCGGTGCGTTTGATGCCCTGTGCGTTGAGCGTCAGCCGCACGTCAATTTTCGCCTGCTGCGCCGTGTGGTAAATATCCATTACCGACGATTGCAGGAGATCTTCAAGTGGGATCTCCGCGACATCCTGAAGGTTATCCAGCGAGTCGAGCCGCGACAGAGTGAGCAGTTGATCAACAAGGCGGGTGGCGCGATCGATCCCGGAATGTAATTGAAGCAGTGCTTTTTTCCGTGCCTGTGGATCGTCGTCAGAGAGCTGCGCAACTTCGGTTTGTACTTTCAGCGCCGTTAACGGGCTACGCAGTTCGTGAGCAGCATCGGAGGTAAAGCGTCGTTCACGAACCATCATCGTATGAGTACGGTCGAACAGTTGATTCAGCGACTCGACCAGCGGACGCACTTCGTTGGGTACACCGTCAGCGTTGAGCGGTTTTTCCGAGTCAGGATCGCGCATACGTAGCGCCAGCGCCAGTTTGTTTAGTGGCGAGAGTTCACGACCCAGTAGTACCATCATGATAATCAACATGATAGGCAGCGCGATAAGCCAGGGAATGAGCTGTCCGGTGACAATCGCCAGCGCCATGTCTTCACGGTATTCCCACTCCTGGCCAACAACGATGCGATACTTACCATCGGGGGATGTCATCCAGACAAAACGCCAGGGGTCGTCTTCACCTACCAGTTGCCCGTTAGCAAACCCTTCACGTTGATAGCTATAGGGAATATCTTCGCCATTATCGCCATCGTTAAGGACCATGTTGCCGTCGTGAGTAAAGACAGCAAAGGTCAGCGCATCATCATCTACGTGACCGTGTTTTAATTTATTCGGTGTCTGCGCCATACGATCTGCCGCATTGATTTCGTTAAGATCGAGCGTACTTAATCGTTTGGCAAACAGCATCAACTGGGTATCGAATAACTCATCGACATTATCAATTGTTTGTTTCCAGGCGACAAAGCTGGAGAGTAGCCAGGTCACCGAGGCCAGAATCAAAAAGATCAGCGTCAGCCTGACTCGCAGACTAAGGCGTTGGGTAAATTTCATTTCTCACCTAATGTGTAGCCAATACCGTGAACGGTGCGAATAAAGTCGCTGCCGAGCTTACGTCGCAGATGATGCACATGCACTTCGATGGCATTGCTGGTGACCTCTTCGTCCCAGGTATACAGTTTTTCTTCAATCAGTTTGCGCGGCAGTACCCGACCGGCGTTACGCATCAGTAATTCCAGCAGAGCAAATTCTTTTGGCTTCAGCGTTAAGAGTTCGCCGGCCTGGGTGGCGATACCTTTGCCTGGGTCGAGCATTACGTTACCGTGATGTAGCTCATTGCTTGCTTGCCCGTTGCTTCGGCGCATCAGAGCTTCCAGCCTGGCTGCGACTTCTATCAATGCAAAAGGTTTACAAAGATAATCGTCGGCTCCCAGACGCAAACCTTCCACGCGTTCCGCCAGGGCATCGCGCGCGGTCAGGATTAATACTGGCTCACGCTGACCTTTATCCCGCCATTCGCGCAAAATATCGCGACCATCCATTCCCGGTAAGGTTAAATCCAGAATTACCGCGTCATAAGGTGCGCTATAAAGCGCCTCTTTTCCCTGACGACCTTCCGTAAACCAGTCAACACTAAAGCCCATCTTACTAAGACCTGTTTTGATGCCGTCGCCAATCAGCATGTCATCTTCTATCAGTAAAATTCGCATCTTTTCATCCCTGCGATAGCTGTATTCGTTGTCAGTAAACCGTGTTGTAACGCGCTCTGTACAGTACTAAATTTTCTTTTTTTTTCTTAAGAAGTTGTTAAGGAGTATCTTGTTTAATGTTCGAAAACAGACATTAAAGGGAGTAACAAACATGAAAAAATTAGCAGCAGTAATTGCAGTAATGGCTCTGTGTAGCGCACCAGTTATGGCAGCAGAGCAGGGTGGTTTTTCTGGACCATCAGCAACGCAAAATCAGGCCGGAGGATTTCAGGGGCCGAACGGCAGTGTAACTAACGTAGAAAACGCAAAATCCCTGCGTGATGATACCTGGGTAACTCTGCGCGGCAATATCGTTGAACGCATCTCTGACGATCTCTACGTGTTCAAAGATGCCAGCGGTACTATCAATGTCGATATCGACCACAAACGCTGGAACGGTGTAACGGTGACACCGAAAGATACGGTTGAGATTCAGGGGGAGGTCGATAAAGACTGGAACTCAGTTGAGATCGACGTTAAACAGATTCGTAAAGTGAATCCGTAATTGTTACCGCACCCGGGACGCGTTCCCGGGAATAATTTCGCAGGGAGGCAACATGAAAAACCAGGCACTGGCCGTGAACATCATCAATTTCCCTTCAACCCGCGTGGCTTTGTTGCCGCATCGTTGTAGCCCTGAGTTGCTCAACTATAGCGTGGCGAAATTTATCATGTGGCGCAAAGAGACGGGACTTTCCCCTGTTAACCAAAGCCAGACATTTGGCGTCGCCTGGGATGATCCTGCCAGCACCGCGCCGGAAGTGTTTCGCTTTGATATCTGCGGCAGCGTTAGCGAAGCGATTCCGGAGAATCGTTATGGCGTGAGTAATAGTGAGCTTGATGGAGGACGTTATGCCGTGGCTCGTCACGTTGGCGAACTGGACGATATTTCGCGCACGGTATGGGGCATCATTCGTCAGTGGCTGCCTGAAAGCGGAGAGAAAATACGTAAAGCGCCGATACTGTTTCACTACACTAATCTGGCTGAAGGGATGTCAGAGCAACGGCTGGAAACAGATGTTTATGTGCCGTTGGCGTGACGGGAAATATTTTAACGGAGTGTGAGCCAAATCACTCGCGATAAGTTTGAGCTAACAATCTCACCGGCGTATTGTTGTCGGGCTTATAATTTCTCCGGTAAGGAATACCATGTATACGCGAAATTTATTATGGCTGGTCAGCCTGGTAAGTGCGGCTCCTCTCTATGCTGCTGACGTTCCCGCCAACACACCGCTCGCCCCGCAACAAGTCTTTCGTTACAACAATCATAGCGACCCAGGTACGCTCGACCCGCAAAAGGTTGAGGAGAATACTGCTGCGCAGATTGTGCTGGATCTGTTTGAAGGTCTGGTATGGATAGACAGTGAAGGCAAAGTGCAACCCGCTCAGGCCGAATCATGGGAGGTGTCAGATGGCGGCAAACGCTATGTTTTCCATTTACGTCACGGCTTACAGTGGTCTGATGGCCAGCCCTTAACGGCACTGGATTTTGTCCTCGGCTGGCAGCGCGCGGTTGACCCCAAAACGGCAAGCCCTTTTGCTGACTATCTGGCACAGGCGCATATTAAAAATGCAGCGGCTATTGTGGCAGGCAAAGCGGATATTGCATCGCTGGGTGTGAAGGCTACCGATGATCGCACTCTTGAAGTCACGCTTGAGCAACCCGTTCCCTGGTTCACGACCATGCTCGCCTGGCCGACGCTGTTTCCGGTTCCGCATCATGTGATTGCGAAGTATGGCGATAGCTGGAGTAAGCCTGGACATATGGTTTACAACGGCGCTTTTGTGCTTGATAAATGGGTAGTTAACGAAAAGATTACAGCGCGAAAAAATCCTCAATACCGCGATGCAGAGCATACTGTCTTGCAGCAGGTTGAGTATCTGGCGCTGGATAACTCGGTCACCGGCTATAACCGCTATCGTGCGGGAGAGGTTGATCTCACCTGGGTTCCGGCGCAGCAAATTCCTGCAATCGAAAAATCACTACCTGGCGAGCTGCGAATTATCCCGCGTCTGAACAGCGAATATTACAACTTCAACACCCGGAAACCGCCGTTTGATGACGCCCGTGTGCGGCGGGCGTTGTATCTTACGGTCGACAGGCCGTTAATCGCGCAAAAGATACTTGGGTTGCGAACGCCCGCAACAACGCTGACACCGCCAGAGGTAGAAGGATTTTGTGCGCCAACGTTCGAGGAACTGCAAAAGCCAATGGGTGAGCGCGTTGCGATGGCAAAAGCCTTGCTGAAACAGGCGGGATACGACGCCTCTCATCCGCTACGCTTTGAACTGTTTTACAACAAGTACGATCTGCATGAAAAAACGGCGATAGCCTTGTCTTCCGAATGGAAAAAATGGCTTGGCGCACAGGTGACGCTGCGCACAATGGAGTGGAAAACGTATCTCGATGCCCGGCGTAGCGGTGATTTCATGTTGTCGCGGCAGTCGTGGGATGCGACATATAATGATGCATCCAGCTTCCTGAACACGCTTAAAAGCGATAGTGAAGAGAACGTCGGCCACTGGAAAAATGCAAAGTATGATGCGTTACTAAACCAGGCAACTCAGACCACTGACGCGATAAAGCGTAATGCGCTGTATCAACAGGCAGAGGCCATTATCAACCAGCAGGCACCGCTCATTCCTGTCTACTATCAGCCGCTGATCAAACTGCTTAAACCTTACGTTGGCGGTTTCCCGCTGCATAATCCCCAGGATTATGTCTACAGCAAAGAGTTGTATATCAAGGCACATTGATGCCTTTATCGCCGTCGGAGCACGTCTGGCGGCACTATTCACACTGATCTCCTGTGACTCGACGCGACAGATAATGTAGTATCTCCGGCAATATTGCCCCTTTGAAGGCTGGCGAATAAGTTGAGGAATCAGAATTAATGAGCGATATGGCAGAGCGCCTTGCGCTACATGAATTTACGGAAAACGCCTACTTAAACTACTCCATGTACGTCATCATGGATCGTGCGTTGCCGTTTATTGGTGATGGTCTGAAGCCTGTTCAGCGCCGCATTGTGTATGCGATGTCAGAACTGGGTCTGAATGCTACCGCCAAATTTAAAAAATCGGCCCGTACTGTGGGTGACGTACTGGGTAAATACCATCCGCACGGTGACAGCGCCTGCTATGAAGCGATGGTACTGATGGCGCAGCCGTTTTCTTACCGTTATCCGCTGGTTGATGGGCAGGGAAACTGGGGGGCACCGGACGATCCGAAATCGTTCGCGGCAATGCGTTATACCGAATCCCGCCTGTCGAAATATTCTGAGCTGTTATTGAGTGAGCTGGGGCAAGGGACGGCGGATTGGGTGCCAAACTTCGACGGCACTTTGCAGGAGCCGAAAATGCTGCCTGCTCGCTTGCCGAATATTTTGCTTAACGGCACCACCGGTATTGCTGTCGGGATGGCGACGGACATTCCGCCACACAACCTGCGTGAAGTCGCCCAGGCGGCAATCGCTTTAATCGACCAGCCGAAAACCACGCTTGACCAGTTGCTGGATATTGTTCAGGGCCCGGACTACCCGACCGAAGCGGAAATTATCACCTCCCGCGCCGAGATCCGTAAAATCTACGAGAACGGTCGTGGTTCTGTGCGTATGCGCGCGGTGTGGAAGAAAGAAGATGGCGCGGTAGTTATCAGCGCCTTACCGCATCAAGTTTCTGGTGCGCGCGTACTGGAGCAAATTGCTGCGCAAATGCGCAACAAAAAGCTGCCGATGGTTGACGATCTGCGCGATGAATCTGACCACGAGAACCCGACCCGTCTGGTGATTGTGCCGCGTTCTAATCGTGTGGATATGGAGCAGGTGATGAATCATCTGTTTGCCACGACCGATCTGGAAAAGAGCTATCGTATCAACCTCAATATGATTGGTCTGGATGGGCGTCCGGCGGTGAAAAACCTGCTGGAAATCCTCTCCGAATGGCTGGTGTTCCGTCGCGATACCGTGCGCCGCCGTCTCAATTATCGTCTGGAGAAAGTCCTCAAGCGCCTGCATATTCTTGAAGGTTTGCTGGTGGCGTTTCTCAATATCGACGAAGTGATTGAGATCATTCGTAATGAAGATGAACCGAAACCGGCACTGATGTCGCGTTTTGGCATTACGGAAACCCAGGCGGAAGCGATCCTCGAACTGAAACTGCGTCATCTCGCCAAACTGGAAGAGATGAAGATTCGCGGTGAGCAGAACGAACTGGAAAAAGAGCGCGACCAGTTGCAGAGCATTCTGGCTTCCGAGCGCAAGATGAATAACCTGCTGAAGAAAGAGCTACAGGCCGACGCACAAGCCTATGGCGACGATCGCCGTTCGCCGTTGCAGGAACGCGAAGAAGCGAAAGCGATGAGCGAGCACGATATGCTGCCGTCCGAACCCGTTACCATTGTGCTGTCACAGATGGGTTGGGTACGCAGCGCCAAAGGCCATGACATCGACGCACCAGGCCTGAACTATAAAGCGGGCGATAGCTTCAAAGCGGCGGTGAAAGGCAAGAGCAACCAACCGGTGGTATTTGTTGATTCCACTGGTCGTAGCTACGCCATCGACCCGATTACGCTGCCGTCGGCGCGTGGTCAGGGCGAACCACTCACCGGTAAACTGACGTTACCGCCAGGTGCCACTGTTGATCACATGCTAATGGAAAGCGACGATAAGAAACTGTTGATGGCTTCCGATGCTGGCTATGGATTCGTCTGCACCTTTAACGATCTTGTTGCCCGTAACCGTGCAGGTAAAGCATTGATTACTTTACCTGAAAATGCGCATGTTATGCCGCCAGTAGTGATTGAAGATGCCTCTGATATGCTACTGGCTATCACCCTGGCGGGACGTATGTTGATGTTCCCGGTAAGTGAGCTTCCGCAACTGTCGAAGGGTAAAGGCAACAAGATCATCAACATCCCATCGGCAGAAGCTGCGCGGGGCGAGGATGGTCTGGCACACCTGTATGTACTGCCGCCGCAGAGCACTCTGACTATTCATGTCGGGAAACGCAAAATCAAACTGCGCCCGGAAGAACTGCTGAAAGTGACCGGTGAGCGTGGTCGCCGTGGCACCTTGATGCGCGGTTTACAGCGTATCGACCGTGTCGAGATTGACTCACCTCACCGCGCCAGCAGTAGCGATAGCGAAGAGTAACATGCCGGAGGGGCTTTCTCCCGTTTGTAAGGAACGCCGGATGACACGTTAAGTCGTCATCCGGCAGCGTAATCAGCCCCAGGAAACGATAAAAATTCCCTTGAAACCGTTGTTTATTCATGCGTTGCGATTAACAATACGCTTTTCCAGAGAGCGGCTTTTAACAATGCCCTAACCTGATTTCAGGTGACGTACAATGCCAGTCTCTCAGATCTTCAGAGGGTGTTATGCTATATATCTTTCGTCTTATTATTACCGTTATTTACAGCATCTTAGTCTGTGTTTTCGGCTCCATTTACTGCCTTTTCAGCCCGCGAAATCCAAAGCATGTAGCCACCTTCGGGCATATGTTTGGGCGCCTTGCGCCGCTGTACGGGCTGAAAGTTGAGTGTCGCAAACCTGCAGATGCTGAAAGCTATGGTAATGCTATCTATATTGCTAACCACCAGAACAATTATGACATGGTGACAGCATCGAACATCGTGCAGCCGCCGACGGTTACAGTGGGTAAAAAGAGTTTGCTGTGGATCCCCTTCTTTGGGCAGTTGTACTGGTTAAGCGGCAACTTATTGATCGACAGAAACAACCGTACTAAGGCGCACGGCACTATCGCGGAAGTGGTGAATCACTTCAAAAAACGCCGTATTTCCATCTGGATGTTCCCGGAAGGAACGCGCAGCCGTGGTCGCGGTCTGTTGCCGTTTAAAACTGGGGCATTCCATGCGGCAATTGCGGCAGGCGTCCCGATTATTCCCGTGTGTGTTTCCACGACTTCGAATAAGATTAATCTTAATCGACTGAATAATGGTTTAGTGATCGTAGAAATGCTGCCGCCAATTGACATCAGTCAATATGGTAAAGATCAGGTTCGCGAGCTGGCTGCTCATTGTCGTTCGATAATGGAACAAAAAATCGCCGAGCTCGATAAAGAAGTCGCAGAGCGCGAAGCCGCCGGAAAAGTTTAAGTCGGCAATCTGTTTTTTGCGGGGATGTTTTCCTGCACGGTATTACTTTAGCCAGTTTTACATGGAGCAAATATGTCACTCAGTCGGCGTCAGTTCATTCAGGCATCGGGGATCGCACTGTGTGCAGGTGCTGTCCCCCTGAAGGCAAGCGCAGCCGGTCAACAGCAACCACTGCCCGTTCCGCCGCTGCTTGAATCTCGCCGTGGGCAACCGCTATTTATGACAGTACAACGTGCGCACTGGTCATTTACGCCAGGAACGCGCGCGTCGGTTTGGGGTATCAATGGTCGCTACCTTGGGCCGACTATCCGCGTCTGGAAGGGCGACGATGTTAAGCTGATTTACAGCAACCGACTGACAGAAAATGTCTCAATGACAGTGGCTGGATTACAAGTGCCAGGTCCACTGATGGGCGGTCCGGCACGCATGATGTCGCCAAACGCTGACTGGGCGCCTGTGCTGCCAATTCGCCAGAATGCTGCGACTTTGTGGTATCACGCTAATACCCCCAACCGCACGGCGCAGCAGGTCTATAACGGCCTTGCCGGGATGTGGCTGGTGGAAGATGAAGTCAGCAAGTCGCTGCCCATTCCTAACCATTATGGTGTGGATGATTTTCCGGTCATTATCCAGGATAAACGGCTGGATAACTTTGGTACGCCAGAATACAACGAACCGGGAAGCGGCGGCTTTGTTGGCGATACGCTGCTGGTCAACGGTGTACAAAGCCCGTACGTTGAAGTTTCGCGCGGTTGGGTGCGCCTGCGCCTGCTGAACGCATCGAACTCCCGTCGCTATCAACTGCAGATGAGCGATGGTCGTCCGTTGCACGTGATTTCTGGCGATCAGGGATTCCTGCCTGCTCCCGTGTCGGTGAAGCAACTTTCGCTGGCGCCGGGCGAACGCCGTGAAATTCTGGTGGATATGAGCAACGGTGATGAAGTGTCTATCACCTGTGGCGAAGCGGCGAGCATTGTTGATCGTATTCGTGGCTTCTTTGAGCCGTCCAGCATTCTGGTTTCCACGCTGGTGCTAACGTTGCGCCCGACCGGCCTTCTGCCGCTGGTCACTGACAGCCTGCCGATGCGCTTGTTACCGACTGAAATAATGGCCGGTTCACCGATTCGCAGCCGTGATATTAGTCTGGGTGACGATCCCGGCATCAACGGGCAGCTATGGGACGTTAACCGCATTGATGTTGCTGCCCAGCAGGGAACGTGGGAACGCTGGACGGTACGCGCGGACGAGCCGCAAGCGTTCCATATTGAAGGCGTGATGTTCCAGATCCGCAACGTGAATGGCGCAATGCCATTCCCGGAAGACAGAGGCTGGAAAGATACCGTCTGGGTTGATGGACAAGTGGAACTGCTTGTTTATTACGGTCAGCCTTCCTGGGCGCATTTCCCGTTTTACTTTGGTAGCCAGACACTGGAAATGGCGGATCGCGGCTCTATTGGGCAGTTGCTGGTTAATCCAGTGCCTTAATCGCCATACTCGCCCGAGGAGGGCGAGTATGGAATACCTTTCGATTTCTCTTTCGTTCCGGCTTATAATCCCCGGCCTTTGATTATTTTTTTATCATTTCTGGAAGCAAAATGAGCTCTATCTCCCTGATCCAACCGGATCGCGACCTGTTCTCCTGGCCGCAGTACTGGGCCGCCTGTTTTGGACCGGCACCGTTTTTGCCGATGTCTCGTGAAGAGATGGATCAACTTGGCTGGGATAGCTGCGACATCATTTTGGTTACTGGCGACGCGTATGTCGATCACCCGAGCTTTGGGATGGCGATTTGCGGTCGTATGCTGGAGGCGCAGGGCTTTCGCGTCGGGATCATCGCCCAGCCGGACTGGAGCAGCAAAGACGACTTTATGCGTCTGGGTAAACCGAATCTGTTTTTCGGCGTGACCGCAGGCAATATGGACTCGATGATCAACTGTTACACTGCCGATCGCCGTTTGCGTCATGACGATGCTTACACGCCGGATAACGTCGCGGGTAAGCGCCCGGATCGCGCCACGCTGGTTTATACCCAACGTTGTAAAGAGGCATGGAAAGATGTGCCGGTGATCCTCGGTGGTATTGAAGCCAGCCTGCGCCGTACCGCGCATTATGATTACTGGTCTGATACCGTGCGCCGTTCCGTGCTGGTGGATTCCAAAGCCGACATGCTGATGTTCGGTAACGGTGAGCGTCCGCTGGTGGAAGTGGCGCATCGTCTGGCGATGGGCGAGCCGATTAGCGAAATCCGCGATGTACGTAATACCGCGATTATCGTGAAAGAGGCTCTGCCTGGCTGGAGCGGCGTGGATTCTACTCGTCTTGATACACCAGGGAAAATCGACCCTATTCCGCATCCGTATGGCGAAGATTTGCCGTGTGCGGATAACAAACCGGTGGCTCCGAAAAAACAAGAAGCCAAAGCCGTTACCGTGCAGCCGCCGCGCCCGAAACCGTGGGAAAAAACCTACGTTTTGTTACCTTCTTTCGAGAAAGTAAAGGCAGATAAAGTGCTGTACGCTCATGCTTCGCGTATTTTGCACCACGAAACCAACCCTGGCTGCGCCCGCGCGCTGATGCAAAAACATGGCGACCGCTATGTGTGGATCAACCCGCCTGCTATTCCGCTTTCTACCGAAGAGATGGACAGCGTTTTTGCGCTGCCGTACAAGCGCGTGCCGCATCCGGCTTACGGTAATGCCCGTATTCCGGCTTACGAAATGATCCGTTTCTCGGTCAACATTATGCGTGGCTGCTTTGGCGGCTGCTCTTTCTGCTCTATTACCGAGCATGAAGGGCGCATTATTCAGAGCCGTTCGGAAGATTCGATCATCAATGAGATTGAAGCGATCCGCGACACCGTTCCGGGCTTTACGGGCGTGATTTCCGATCTCGGTGGGCCAACTGCCAACATGTATATGTTGCGCTGCAAGTCACCACGCGCCGAGCAAACTTGTCGCCGTTTGTCGTGTGTTTACCCGGATATTTGTCCGCATATGGACACTAACCACGAACCGACGATCAACCTCTATCGCCGCGCGCGCGATCTGAAAGGCATTAAAAAGATCCTGATCGCCTCCGGTGTGCGTTATGACATCGCCGTGGAAGATCCGCGCTATATCAAAGAGCTGGCAACCCATCACGTTGGTGGTTATCTGAAGATTGCCCCGGAACATACCGAAGAAGGGCCGTTGTCGAAGATGATGAAGCCGGGCATGGGCAGCTATGACCGCTTTAAAGAACTGTTCGACACCTACTCGAAACAGGCAGGTAAAGAGCAGTATCTGATCCCGTATTTCATCTCCGCGCACCCCGGTACGCGTGATGAAGATATGGTAAATCTGGCGCTGTGGCTGAAGAAACATCGCTTCCGTCTCGACCAGGTACAGAACTTCTATCCGTCGCCGCTGGCTAACTCAACCACCATGTATTACACCGGCAAAAATCCGCTGGCGAAAATTGGTTATAAGAGCGAAGACGTCTTCGTGCCGAAGGGCGACAAGCAGCGTCGTCTGCATAAAGCGTTGTTGCGTTACCACGATCCGGCAAACTGGCCGTTAATCCGCCAGGCGCTGGAAGCGATGGGTAAAAAGCATCTGATTGGCAGCCGTCGCGATTGCTTAGTGCCTGCGCCAACCATTGAAGAGATGCGCGAAGCTCGCCGTCAGAACCGCAATACCCGTCCGGCGTTGACCAAACATACGCCAATGGCGACTCAGCGTCAGACGCCTGCTATGACAAAGAAAGCGTCGCCTGTGCAATCTCGCCCTGTGAATGCCGGTGCGAAGAAACGCCCTAAAGCGGCGACTGGACGTTAAAAAAACATCCCCGGTAACTGAATGCTGCCGGGGATTTTTTTATCATTCTGCGTACATACGCAAGCAGCGCAGGCAATCGAAATAGTCCTGCGCATCAAGGCGTGTATTGGCTCTGTTAGCTTCGGATTTGGCGGCGTAGATTTGCGGGCGTAATGCTTTTATATCCTGCTCAAGCCTGGCGATTTTGGTATTTAATGTTTGTACATTACCTGCCAGTTGATTGACCTTTTGCTCATTGACGCAACCACTTAATAAGCCGGCTACCAGAATGAGTGTTCCCACGGTGAAAATCTTTTTCATATCGTGCTCCCTTTTATTTATTGTTCCGATTAATTTTTATTTTATTCAGCTTATTGCTTTAATCTGGCGGATGTTTTCGCTTCAATCTGTTTAAGCAAACTCCCGCTGCCAGGACGGATAAAATCGGCAATTTCCCACTTTCCTTCGCGTCGCTGTAAAACTAAATCCTGCTCTTCACTGTTATCATTGGTCAGCGCAATACGAACATGAATACGGGCAGAATCGGCGGTTTTTTCCAGGACACGAATTTCATCAACACGAGCAAATAGCGACTCTTCGCCAAAACAAATCGGATTGTCGTAAATAAATTGCCGTTCTATTTGCATCTCGGTAATGACTCCAACTTATTGATAGTGTTTTATGTTCAGATAATGCCCGATGACTTTGTCATGCAGCTCCACCGATTTTGAGAACGACAGCGACTTCCGTCCCAGCCGTGCCAGGTGCTGCCTCAGA
>Ga0209547_100124_pt1 | contig 14956 bp, 16 predicted proteins | sample UppTromicrDC3115_FD_185843 | JGI IMG/M metagenome (GOLD analysis project Ga0209547, IMG submission 185843) | Upper troposphere microbial communities from Oklahoma, USA - DC3-115 (SPAdes) (version 2) | ecosystem: Environmental > Air > Outdoor Air > Unclassified | place: USA: Oklahoma | collected...
TCTTTGCCAGACAGTCCGGAAAAGTCGGCTGGGTTACGTAAATTGCTTGAAGCAAAAGATGCTCTGGTGCGAGCGAAACTGGGTTAAGGCATTACAGCAGCCCTTCAGTGAGGGGCTGCGATAATGCCAGGCTCACCAACAGCACCCGCCGCGCACCCAGCGCACTGGCTGTTAGTGAGCTTTTTTATTCATCAAGCGAGGCTGTATGAGCGAGAAATTGAAGATCGTCTATCGCCCGTTACAAAAACTGTCTCCGTATGCGCACAACGCCAGGACACACAGCCCTGAGCAGGTGGCACAACTGGTAGAAAGCATTAAGCAATTCGGCTGGACCAATCCGGTGCTGATTGACGAAAAGGGCGAAATTATTGCTGGTCACGGTCGCGTGATGGCGGCTGAGGTGCTCAAAATGGATTCTGTTCCGGTCATTGTTCTGTCTGGCCTGACGGATGATCAGAAAAAGGCGTACCGCCTGGCAGATAATCGCCTGCCGCTCAACGCTGGCTGGGATGAAGATCTGTTACGGATGGAGCTGTCGGACCTAATCAATGCTGATTTTGATATCTCCCTGACAGGATTTAGCCCGACAGAAATTGATGAACTGTTGACGGATGTTTTGCCCGGTACAGGAAATAATGAGGAGGAACCGTACACGACGAAAATTGATACGCCTGTTTATGAGCCGTCAGGCGATAAACCGGATATCAGTGAACTGTACGACGATACGAAAACTTAGGAGCTGGTCAGCCGGATACGTTCGGCGTCCCTTGAGCCTGATATCGAAAAATTCCTCCTGTGCGCGGCAGAACGTCACACGGTGTTTAATTTCAGCAGAATTGCGGACTATTACGCTCACGCCCCCGCTGAAATTCAGAGCCTTTTTGAGGAGTCGGCGCTGGTGATCATTGATTATCAGCAGGCTATTGAAAATGGATTTGTCCGGATGACGCAGCGCATGGTGGAGATCATGCATGGCGGGGAGGAGGAGGAATATGCGTGATGATTTTTGCGCCTTTATTCTGACTCACGGGCGTCCGGACAAAGTTCTGACTTACCGGACGTTGCGTCGTGCTGGCTATACCGGGAAAGTTTTTATCGTTGTTGATGATGAAGATAAAACCCGGCATCAGTACATAGCAGAATTTGGTGAACAGGTGCTGGTGTTTTCCAAAGCCGATATCGCCAGTCGTTTTGACGAAGCCGATAATTTCGGTGATCGTCGCTCAATTTTTTACGCCCGTAATGCCTGTTTTGACCTGGCAAAAAAGGTCGGGTGTAAATACTTCATTCAGCTCGATGATGATTATCACGAGTTTCAGTTTCGGGTGGATCGCAACTATGACCAGGCCTATTTTCCGATAAGGAAACTTGATGCGATCCTTTCTGAAATGCTGGCGTATTACGAATCAATTCCTGCGCTTTCCATCGCTATGTCGCAGGGCGGGGATTTTCTTGGTGACAATGGCGGCCATGCTTCGTGGGTGAAACGCAAGGCAATGAACAGCTTTATCTGTTCGGTTGACCGACCGTTCTCATTCATGGGGCGCATTAATGAGGACGTGAACACATACACGAACCTCGGACGGTGTGGTGAACTGTTTATGACGGTTGGCGCCGTCCAGTTGGGCCAGAAGCAGACGCAAAAAAACAGCGGTGGCATGACCGAACTGTATCTGGATTCCGGTACCTACGTTAAAAGTTTTTACTCTGTCATGTATGCGCCGTCGTGCGTGAAAATCGCACTGATGGGGGCCAGCCATAAACGCATTCACCATCAGGTCACCTGGAACAATGCTGCAGTAAAAATCCTTCACGAAAAATACAGGAAGAAGACACCCTGCATATCAATGGGGGTGACAAATGATTCCGTATTCGAAAGTCGAGTCTCTGGCAGCGTGCCGGATGACTGCACAACAAATAGCTGACGTTCTGGATGTTGATCTGAACCGACTGAAAGAAAATCGGGAAGCAATGACAAATTTTTATGCGTCCATCCGTAAGGGCAGAGCGAAAGGTGAAGCCGAGCTACGGGCGGCATTGTTTAAGCTTGCCAGAAAAGGGGATGCCTTTGCCCTGCGCGAACTACTCAGGGTGGATAAAAATCAGGACTAACTGATGAGCAGACCGGACTGGGGGGCGTTGCAGCAGGAGTATATTGCTGAATACACCCGCTCCGGTATATCTCCGGTGGCATGGTGTGAAGCAAGGGGACTGAATTACGCAACAGCCCGTCGTTACATCAAAAAACCTCCGAAAAATGCGCAGGCAGAATTGCGCAAAACTGCGCAAAAAAGTGCGCAAAAGCGAACGCAAAAAACTGAGAAAAAGAAGTCCGTGGTTGTTGTCCCTCCTGTTACAGGAAACGACCAGGAAATTTCATTCGATCCCACTGAATTCGGCATTTCAGACCAGCAAGCAAAGTTTGCGATGCTGGTTGCTCAGGGTAAAAACCTCATCGAAGCATACCGCCTGGCTGGGTATAAATCTGAGGGGAATGCGGCAAGCGCAGGTGCAAGTCAGTTATTAAGAAATATTAAGGTTTACAGAGCTATTTCCTGGTTTCGCAATCAGTACCAGAAACGCTATACCGCAGACCTGGATTTACTGGTGAGTCAGTTGATGGCCATTGTCCAGGCCGACCCCAATCAGTTGGCACAATTTCGCCGTGTTAACTGCCGTTATTGCTGGGGCGAGAATCACCTCTACCAGTGGCGTGATATTGCAGAATTCGATAAGGCAGCGGCACAGGCCTCCAGAGATGGCAAACCCGAGCCGGAATATGGAGGCCTCGGCTTTGTTGATAACGCCATACCCAATCCGGACTGCCCGAAGTGCTGCGGTGAGGGAACGGGGCAGCTTTATATGGCTGATACCACTCTGCTTGATGGGGATGCGCGGCAATTATATGCAGGGGCAAAGCTCGGGAAATTTGGTGTTGAGATCCTGCTGGAGGATAAGGCTGCCGCCCGGCGCGAACTTATCAAGCTGATAATGGCGACGAAAGGAAGTTCTGCTGGTGGTGCAACTGACAGTCGCAATGATCTGGAGCTTGAAGGACTGAGGCTTCGCAACGAAAAGCTGCGCACTGAGATTGAAAACCTCAAAAAAGGCGTGGGTGGTGAGAATAACGAAATAATTATCCACAACTCTCTGCCGATGCCGGGAGTGGATAATGTCGATTGAAATCTACCTCCCAAAACCTCATGAGGGGCAAATAGCTGCATGGACGGCGGCAATAGAGGAACGCTTCCACGCGGTATGCTGTGGTCGTCGCTGGGGTAAAACGGTGATGCTGGTGAACATCGCTACCAGTTTCGCTACGCGGAAATTTGCCATTCCTACCACCGGGCAACTTATCGCGGGTAGGGTGGGGATTTTTACCGCGCAATACCGCCAGTACCAGGAAATCTGGGATGAAATTAGCGCCGTTCTGCAACCGCTGATCCTCAGTCAGTCAAAAAATGAAAAGCGCATCATTCTCCGTAATGGGGGGCGCATCGACTTTTGGGTAACGGACAATAACAAACTGGCCGGGCGTGGGCGTAAATATCACGCTGTGCTGATTGATGAGGCCGCATTCACTAAATCGCCGGAAATGCTCGAGGAAATCTGGCCCCGCGCTATACGCCCGACGCTTGTCGATTACCGCGGCTGTGCGTGGGTATTTTCCACACCAAACGGTATCGACGAGAGCAATTTTTTCTACGCGATATGCCACGATGAATCCCTGGGATTTGTCATGCACCATGCGCCAACTTCATCGAATCCGTATATTCCGAAAGAAGAACTGGAGGAAACGGAGAAGAAATCCGATCCGCGCGTCTGGCAGCAGGAATATCTTGCCGAGTTCGTGGACTGGTCCAAAGACGCGTTACTCGATGTCGATAAGCTGCTGGTGGACGGTCAACCAATTGAGATGCCGCCGTACTGCGACATGATTTTCGCAGTGATGGATACGGCGTTGAAAGGCGGGACCGAAAATGATGGTACTGGCGTGGTGTATTTCGCTTATGAGTCAACGTATTCGGACGAGCCAAAACTGACGATTATTGACTGGGATGTGACGCAAATTAAAGCGTCATTGCTTCCTGAATATATCCCCGGCGTTTATGACAACCTCGAGCGCCTCGCGAAATTATGCCGTCCGCGTCTGGGCAGCCAGGGAATTTTTATGGAAGACGCCGCGATGGGGGCAATCCTCAACCAGAAGGCGGAAACCGAAGGCTGGGATATGACGCCGATTAAATCGGCACTAACCAGCAAGGGCAAAGACGAACGGGCGGTGATGGCATCCAGCTACCACTATCAGGGGATGTGCAAAATCGTCCGGGAGGCTTACGACAAGACCGTTTCATTCAAACGCACCACCGCAAACCACCTCATAAAACAAATCGCCGGGTTCCACCTGGCAGACAAAGATGCGCATAAACGTGCTGATGACCTTTTCGATTGTTACACCTATGGATTGATCATCGCGCACGGTAATTACGCGGAATTGTAAAAATCTGGATTTTTTTCTGATGGCTGAGATCGAGATTTCTGTAAATCTCAGTTCTTCGCTGATGCGCATTCTTGAGGCTGAAGAAATTCAGCCGGGAACCGACATTGGCTATGAACTGTGTAAACTGCTGTGGCAGTACCATCCGCTGGGCGGGAAACTTGTCGAAAAACCCATACTTATGGCGATGTGTAAGCCGCGCCAGTACAACGTGGAGACAGACCCTGACGAGCGGGTTGTGCGGCGTTTCCAGGAGGTGTGGGAGCGCATGAAGGTGAACGAGAAGATTAAAAATCTGTTTTTTCTGTCTCGTTGCTACGGTGCCGCAGCGATCGGCGTGGGCACCGACAGTGTTTCATGTCGTGAACCGCTTCCGACGTTCGGACTGACAGAAGATGACGTGTATATCAACGCGTGGGATCCGTTGAACGCTTCCGGTTCGATGGTGACTGACCAGAACCCCAACAGCCCGTTTTTCCAGGAAGCCAATAAAAAACTGAAGATTGGCGGAAAAGACTGGCATCCGTCACGCACACTGAAAATCTTCAACGGCACACCGATTTATCTGGAGTTTCAGAGTTCATCGTTCGGATTCACCGGGCGAAGCGTGTTTCAGCGAGTTCTTTATTCCCTGAAATCCTATATCAATACGATGGAGGCGAATGATCTCGTCAGCCAGAAGGCAGGCGTACTGGTGGCTAAAGTTGTGCAGAACGGTTCGAAAATTGACGGGATCATGGCTGCTGCCACGGGGCGTAAAAGGGAAAACGTGAAAGCCGCCAAAAATAAAGGCGTGTTGAGTATTGGAAAAGACGAAGACGTAAGTTCACTGAACCTGCAAAACATCGACGGGGCGCTGAATACATCCCGCGACAACATCATTGCTGATATTGCCGCCGGGAGTGACGTTCCGGCCATTATTATCAAGGAAGAAGCGTTCAGTAACGGATTCGGTGAAGGTAAGGAGGACTCGAAAGCCATCAGCCAGTATATCGATGGTGTACGCCAGCAGATTGAACCTGTGATGGATTATTTCGAACGCCTGGTGCAGTACATCGCCTGGAACGAGGAATTTTATCAGTCGCTGAAAAATGATTACCCGGACATCATAACCGACGACTATAAAACCACGTTTTACCAGTGGCGACGTGAATTTACCGCGACGTGGCAGGAGCTGGTGGAGGAGTCGCCGGACAAACGCCGGGAAAGCGACAGTAAAGTGATTCAACAGGCGATTGCACTTTTCTCTGCCGTGTCGCCACAGGTTGATCCTGAAAACCGCGCCGCCCTCGCTGAATGGCTGGCAAGCCTTGTTAATGCCACGCAAACCTATGGCGAAGCTCCACTCATCATTGATGTGGACGCGCTGGCGAATTATGAACCACCGAAGCAGGAGACGCCTGATGGCAATTTCCAGCCGGGCGGTGAGGAAGAAGAAACGGATCAGGACGCTGTATGAGGTTCTGACGGATGCCGTTAACTACTACGTGAATCACGGGTGGGATAGCGAAAAATCATTGCTCGAATGGTGCCGGAAACTCCGTGTAGCCGCTCAGCGAGAAACCCCTGATGATACCGTAGCCAGAAAACATCTCACCGCTATCTACAGCCGTCTTGTCATCGACGGCGGGGCATTACGGGATCAGCCTCCTGACGGCCCTAAAAAAATCACTGTTGAAAAACTGAAACCTGAGTTTCGCAAGGAACTCGACAGGCGAATTTTCGCCAGTGCCAACCTGATAAAACTCAACCGCGAACAGGCCATCGAGAAAACCATACAGCGTTTTCAGGGGTGGGTTACGTCCATTCCGCCTGACGGGGTGAGCGAAATTGATCGCCGGGAAGTGAAGGCCGGGTTTCAGAAGTCCGTGAAGGATATGGATTTTATCAGTCGCCGGGTGGCAATTGACCAGGGGCATAAGCTGGCAAGCAACGTTAAGTATCTGCTGGCTGTTCAGAGTGGAGCGATTGCTCTGCGCTGGCATTCTAACTGGCGGCGTCCGGGCTACAAATACCGACAGGACCACAAAGAGCGCGACGAGAAAATTTATCTCCTCCGCGATTCGTGGGCGCTGGAGCAGGGGCTGATTAAGCCCGTATATGGTTTTTATGACGAAATCACTGCTGCCGGGGAGGAGGTTTATTGCAGTTGCGATGCACTGCCGATCTACGCCCCTCAGAAACTACCCGACGAATTTTTAACGGAGAAAGGCAAACGTGAGTTTAACCGAGCTTGAAGTGGCAGAACGCATCAGGGACGGAACCGTACCGTCCCCGGTGAAATTCTCCAACATGTGGCTGGTGAATTTGCGAATAACCGGAACCGGGCTCGCCTATCGCGCCGGGCTGAAAGAGCACGTATGGCGTGATCCAAAGCTCTATCTGAGTGAGGAGTTTTTAAGGCGATGCAATGGCCTTCCGGTTATCGCAAACCATCCTGACGACGCAGTTCTGACGGAGGAGGATTTTAAATCGCGGATCGTCGGCAGTGTCATGCTGCCGTATATCCGGGGTGACGAGGTATGGGCGGTGTGCCGCGTTTACCTCCAGAGCATTGTTGAAGAAATCACTGAGGGGGATGTTTCGACAAGTCCGTCGGTGGTGTTCAACAGCACATCAGGAAATGTGGAAGTACAGGAAGGTGACACCAATTTTTTAATCGAGGGCGTTCCTTTCCTTGTTGATCACATCGCTCTGGTGACGAAAGCCCACGGCTCGCTGGGCGTGTGGGATAAAGACCGGATCCCCGCAGGGGTTGAAGTGACAAATACAGGTGAAATTGAGATGGAAAAAGAAGAACTCCAGGCCCTGTTACAGGGGGTTGTGAGCGATGCCCTGAAAGGCATTAATCAGAAAATCGATGGTGTCGTTACGCGCATGGACTCACTGGAACAGCGGGACAAAGCGCGGGCGGATGCCGAAGAACAGGCGAAAAAAGAGGCCGAAGAAAAGGCCAAAGCCGATGAAGCCGCAGAGGAACAGCGTAAAGCTGATGAAGCTGCGGCAAAGGAGGCAGAAGAAAAAGTCAAAGCTGACGAGGCAGCAGCCAAAGACGCTGAGGAGAAAGCAAAGGCTGATTCCGAAGCAGAAGAACAGCGTAAGGCCGACGAGGAGGCAGAAAAAGAACGCAATGATTCTGCCCTGGCAGAAGCGCAGGCAAAAGCCGACTCCGCATTCAGTGCCTGCGGTAAAAACGCGCCAGCACCGTTTTCTGGTGAAAATGTGCTGGACTACCGCAAGCGTGCGCTAATCGCTATGCAGAAACACTCTCCGGCACATAAGGACGTCAATATTCGCGCGATTGCGGATTCTGCAACGCTGGCTGTGCTTGAGGACGCAATTTTCAGTGCCGCTCGTCAGTCCATCGAAAAAGAAATGATGAGTACGCAGGGGCAACTGCATAAACGTATCCGCAACGATGAAGCCGGACGTCGCATTACTGAATATCAGGGCGATCCGAACGTCTGGCTGAGTGCTTTCAAAATTCCGGGGCGTCGTCTGGCAAAAATTAACACTCAAGGGAGCCTGAACAATGGCTGATATTAACTTTCATCCGTTTAAAAACCGTGGGGCATTTGGTGGCCTTTTTAACGTCGAATCCCGTGGGCTGATGCAGGGGGATGCGCAGGATGATCCGGCAATTCGTCTGCAACTTTGCTCCGGTAGACTGGACAGCAAAATCACTGAACCGGTATGGGGTGGCGTTGGAGTTATGGAGTGCATTGCTCCCGCGAAAGACAGCGTTAACGGCGCGGTAATTAAACAAGCCACGAAGGACGCCTGTAACGCCTTTACTGTCTTTAATCAGGCATTTCATGGCATTACCACGCCGGATAATCCGGTGCCGTTATATCTCGCGGGTGGCTTTGTTCACTATTATCGCGTTGGCTCAGGTGCCCGCATTCCTCTCCCTGTCAGTGCAGAAGTTGTTGCGCTGGCTGATGGAAATAACACCGTTGCTGCCAGTGGTTTTGTGTGGGATCTGACGAAAAACATGGTTGATGTTTATTCAGGATCACCCGGCGCTAATCCGAAAGTGGATATTAAGCTGCTGATGGTTTCAGTTGACGGAAACCTGACGGTGAAAAAAGAGGATGGTGGTAACGTTGTCTGGGAAATCGGCAAACCGTGCGGCCTGTTTTTAATTTAAGGGGATATTAATTAATGAGCGCATTTACTCCTGCGACTACTATTGTGTCGCCGTCAATGGTGCTGCCGGAAATGATCGTGCAACAGAGCATGGCTTCCGGGGCGTTTGAAGTCCTGGCTGGTGGTGCTCCAGCGGTAAAAATCAGTTCCAGTGATTTGATGGTCTATCAGAAATATCTGCGCATGACCTCGCAGGCGCAGGTCAGCCAGTCTCTGCCGGGTCAGTTACCGTCTTCCAGTATCTCTGGCGGCTATGACGGAATGATGACTTACCGAATTTCTTCCCGCTCGCAATACAGCTATCTCGATACTGATGCAGCAGATCGCTGGGGCTATTCTCTGATTGAAGGCCTGCGCCTGGCTAACCGTCAGGGACACGCTCAAATGTTGCGTAATATGCTGCTGTATGGCGTGAATGCAGCTAATAACGAGGGGATCACCAACTCCCCGAACGCAGTGACGCTGAATCTGGGCAACGACAGCAAAGGCAATGATTCTTACACCACCTGGGATTCCGGTGAGATGGCTAAATTTATGCTTGGCCTGATTGCTGACCAGAAAACCCGCATGTTGCTGCTGGGGCAGCCATTAACGACTGTTATTCTGAGCCCACAGCGATTCATGAAGGCGCTGGAGTGGACAGGAATTGTTGAGCTGACCAGTTACCAGCGTCCTGGTGGTGGTACCGGAACGGTGGGAACGGTGGTTAAAGACGTCGCCGATAAGGCAACAGGCGATGACATCATTTTCTGCCAGGACGACACGCTGATCGGTAAGGGAGCTGGTGGTAATGACCTGATCATCGTTACGAACCCGACGATTGAGGTTCCGGAAGCGCGTCACGCCATTAACACCAATATTTTCTCCACGCTGGTACCGAACCAGCAGGCCGTCAACGTGATGTTCTGCGACATGGCAGCGCCGACGGAAATCCCGTCCCCTATGCCGGATGGCGGCCTGACCACGTTGTATACCATGCGTGCGACGCCGGGCTGGAACTTCCGCCCTGAGGGGATCACCCTGTTGTCTGCCAAATACGCATAAACGTTCAATCTGATAATGCGGGGAGCTAAATGCTCCCTTTTTTGTGGGAAAAATTTATGAAGCTCTACATCGCTAACTGCTCACGTCAGCCGCACACGTTCAACTACAAACTCCCCGAAAAAACGCAGTCGTTCGGTGTGACAATTCCGTCCGGACGTCAGCATATGATCGAAAATCAGTCCGATATTATCGATCACATCATCCGACAGCATGAACCTTACGGATTCCAGCGTTGTGACAAGGTGGACAAGAATTTTTCCGGTATCTGCTATTCCATCGATAAACCTGTGAGCGTCGGTCGCATTGAGGATTGCGCGGAGCAGAAAACGGAAAATCTGGAATCCCTGTCAGAAGAAATTCTCGCAGCCAGCGCCGTATCGCTGAATAACGCAGTGGATCAGGCAGTGATTCAGAGTGGCGAAAAACCTCAACCAGGTGGTATTGAAATGGAAATCACCGGGGAAGCGATCAACACTGAACAGGAAAATCCGCCCAGCACAAAGCGAAATATTAAGGTTAAAAAATAATGACCCTGCGTCCGTCACTGGAGGGGTTTATTCGCTTTGTTCGTGACGACATGAAAGTACCGGTTCACGCTATTGCTGACGATGATCCGACGCTGGAATGTTGCTTTCAGTCTGCGATGGAGCTAATCCCTCATGATCAGGGGCTGGAGCGTTTACCCATCATCTATGTGCGAACGGTTTATAACGCTGCCGCCTCATTTCTCCTGAATTTCGCTCCCGGCTCGTGGTTTGCCGACCTGAGAAAAAAACTCAACCTTGGGAAACTGGCTACCGGGCTTGTCAGCGCGGCAGCAGACCAGGGGACATCGGGTTCGATCACCATCAGCGACGCGCTGAGTAATCTGTCTTTGCTGGATTTGCAGATGTTACAGGATCCGTATGGACGACAGGTTGTTACGGTTCTGATGCAGATGGGCACGGTATGGGGTTACACGCCATGAAACTTTGTTTTGGTGTTGTTGACCAGCCGTATGACTACGGTGACGAACCGGGAAAAACCACGTTCGACGTGGCCTGTGACCTCGAGGAGCGATACGAAATTTTTACGCACTTCTGGGAAATGCATAAGGACGAGATTATCCAGGAGGCAGGGGAGATGGTTGCGTTCCAGCTCATTCGCCATCTCAAAAATAAAGTGCCGTTGCCACCTGTGCAGGTTATGGGCGATACCCGCGGGATTTTTCACCGTTTTCTGGAAGCCGAGGAAATGGCCGGGATGACGATTAACGGAAACCCTGTGCCAACTCAGGCCGCGCTACTGGGCGTTAACTCCAGGCTTAAGGACAAATATACCGGAGAGCGACGTCCGTCATTCATAGACGGCGGCCTGTTTAAGGGCAGCTTTATAGCGTGGATAGATAATAATGCCGAGTCTTGAGGAATTAGCCGAACAGCACAGTTCGCAGCTCTCGTCCGTTCTTAAATCCGCAGTTGAAACCATCTCGTCAGACCAGGAAATCACGTTCAGGCTCTATGTCCGGCAGGTTCTGCCGCTGGATGGCTTTGTCTATTGGGTTAATGCGGAAATCATCAGTTGCGATGAACTGTGTCGCCTGAATATTGAGTCACCAACTCGTCTGAAAATCAAAGGCAGCCTGCATCGTCAGGTTATTGCGATTCAGGACGAGTCTGTCTCGAAGGATGTGAACAACATTATTTTCACGCCTGTTCAGCAGGTTGATGATTTTAATGTGGAAAATCCCGACGCGATCTATCTCGGTGAGTACGGCGGCGTCCAGTTCGCTTTTTCTCGAATGGAGAGCCGCTATCAGCAGTCGGGTATTTTTCATTATCGCGGCATGGCGATTTTGCCAACCATGCGTTCCCAGATTATCGACTGCGAGGAGGATATCAGCGACGAGCAGATCATATCCAACAGCATCCCGATCTGGCTGCAAATGAAAGATGCCGCGACCGTGTATCCGTCTTACCTGGTACCGCAGAACCTTCGCCCTCCGTATATCGCGGTGGATGTTCGCAACAGTATTCCTTTGCAGGTGGCTCCCGTTGTTTTCGGTGGTGAGCGATTCCAGCTCGTCCAGGATTCGGTTCGCCTGACGCTTTACGGATTCAGCAACAAAATGGCGCTGGATCTTATCGACTCGGTGGTGAACAGGGCGCTGGAGGAGGAAAAGTTTGGTGTAACCAATATTCCGGTGGTTCAGGACGCAAAGTCGGGACAGGTTGAAATCAACGCTCTGGCGAAGAAAAAAATTGTCGATTTTGACGTGAATTACTACCAGAGCACCGCCCGGGAAATATCCCGGCAGTTGATTGAAAAAGTTATTTGTAAATATGAGGTTAAATAATGGGATTTAATATCGTCACGGTGAATGTGTCCCAGACCATCGGGGCCATACCCTCGAATCTGCAACAGATGGCTGCGATTCTCTCGTTTGGTTCCACGACTCATGAACCGGGAAAACCCGTATTACTCACCCGTAATCAGGACATTAACGAACTGGTTAAAAATCCGATTGCTGCCTTGTCGGCAGCTGCCGCAGGAAGAGCTGCGGCAAACGTCACCGTTACGATGGCGCTTCCGGAAGGGAGCAACATCCGACGCGAAAACAGTTCTGAGGTGAAAATTGTTGTTTCCGGGTGTTCGCCCGACGCGTGGAATGGCGAATATACTGCTACCGTCACGGATGAAAAAACACTGACCTGGACTATTACTGGTTCTCAGCTTTCCGGTTCTCCAGTGACGCTGGGGCAGTTTTCCATTGCTGGCAGTGAAAATCTGGTGACGGCAGTAAACACGTTTTTTGCCCAGGGAAATTCAGTGGGGATTTACCTGCTGGAGCTGGGAGTACAGAAAGGCGGAGTCAGTAAGGAAATCGCTGCGCTGAAATCTTATATGGAAGATCCGCTCCAGCGTTTTTACGCTTATCTGGTACCGCAGACGTGGGATGGTGATGCGGAGTTTATCAGTCTGGCAAAACTCCACACCGCCAACGAAGCGATGCAGTATTTCTTCGTGCTGACGAAAACGCCGGATGACACGAATTACGTTTCGCCTTATGCCGGTATTAAGTCGGTTATTGCAACGGCGGATGATACGTACCCGGCGACAAACGCGGCAGCAGCCGTAATGTGGAACTATGTTTCCGCATCACCTTCAGAAATCAACAAGGTGCCGCCGATGGCATTTCGCTATCTGCAGGCGGTAAACGCCCACAAGGGCAAAAATTCCATTCTGGCCACGATGACGAAGCAGAATATTAACTACGTCGAAACGGGGGCTGAGGGCGGAATCTCCAACACGATCCTGGTGAAAGGCGTTACCAGTGACGGTAACGATATGACGTACTGGTATTCCGTGGACTGGGTGCAGATTAATGTCGATATGCAGCTCGCCAACACGGTGATCAACGGCAGCAATAACCCAATTAACCCGCTTTACTACAACCAGGACGGGATCGACCGTCTACAGCAGGTCGCACAGGCGGTGTTCAATACGGGCGTATCTTACGGCCTGGTCAACGGTCAGCCTGTCGTCGATGCAGTGCCTTTCCGCCAGTATATCAACACTAATCCGAATGATTACGGTATCGGGCGTTATGCGGGCCTTTCGGCCTCCTATACGCCGATGCGCGGATTTGTCGAAATCATTTTTAACATCAATGTGACAATGCAGCTTTCGTGAGGGACTGAACCGTGCCTAATCCAATGATCCCCGTTGGCACCCTTAACCGGGTTCGCGCCAGCGTTAAATTCACCTCTCATTCCGAACTGAATGTGTCCGCCTCATTTCTGGCAAAAGAAGGCGTCGAATTGTCCTTTCAGGGCAATATCACGGAGTTTTTACCCGCTATGACGGGAGCCGTGCAGTCGCCGCAGCCATACATGATTTTACAGGCGCGTGTTCATCTGCTGCGTAGCCAGGCGCTGGGAAAACAATTCAAGGCGCAATGGGAAAAAAACGCCACGATCGGCGACGCAAAAGTGTATAGCGACAGCACGGTGTTCGGTGACTTCGATATCTATAACACGGCGATCACCAACGTGCAGGATATGACCTTCGCCGGGGGCGAGCCGGGTGTGGCCATCACCATTACCGGTACGTATTACATCAACTCTGAAATGTGGGATTTGGTATGAAAATCGCGCGAAATTTAAACCTGATTATTCCTGTCCAGACCGAGAAAGGTAAAGCCTGGATTCACGCCACGCCGATCAGCAAAGAGGTGTTTAAAGAGCATTTCTTCATTCTGAGTAAAACTTTTTCTGCCATTTTCTCCGAAGGTCTTGGCGTCGTTGCCGGGCCGCGCGTTGCTTTTCTGATGCTGGAGCGGATCTCGCGTGATTCCGGTATCTGGGACGATGATAAGGGAGTTCGTAATACGCTGGTGAACGAAATAATTCGCCTGGCAAACCTTGTTTATCCGGTGGAGGGCAAAGGTTACGACACAATCCCTCTTGATATGGCGCTGGAGCGTGAAATCGTTGAGCTGGATGATGTTGCGGGTGAACTCGTTTTTTTTACATGCGTCTCGTCGATAAACACACCGGAGCAGACGGAACAGATGATGCTGGTAGTCAGTGGAATGTGGAACAGTCGCACTTCATCCTTGAGTCTTACGGAATGGATTGCTTCATTGCCGACATTGAAGCCTGTCGCCAGTTCTGGCGCGACGGCGAGCACGTTATCAGCGACATCCTCGACTACTCAGCCGGAGACGGATTCAGCGACATCTGGGCAAATTCCGGTCTGAATGTAAAAACAGCAGCTCAGTTTCGTGAGCTGCGTAAATGCACGACGCCGGGAGGGGTATTGAATGTCAGGTAATCAGATGCCAGTTCTGACACTGGACGTTAATGAAGAACACCTTAAGCGACTTGAGGCGATATTTGAAAAGTATCGCAATGGGCTGATGATTGGCCCTGCAGGGACGCCGCTTAAAATACCTTCAAATACAGGTCCAGGAGGTGGCACGCAGCAGGCAACTGCGGGCGGAGAAGCCAATCAGGCTCCCAGGAAACCATCTTCACCTGTGCCAGTTCCGGCTGCGCCCACCGATGGACGTTTAAGGGATGAAAAAGGGCGCTTTGTCGGTAGCGGAAAAACACCTGATTCGCTGGTGAGCAACTATAAAGGTCGCGGCGAAACGATGTTTTGAACCGCCCCGGGAATCCTGGAGACTAAACTTCCTGAGAAAGAGGTAAACAGGATGACTAAAAATACTCGTTTTTCCCCCGAAGTCCGTCAACGGGCAGTTCGTATGGTTCTGGAAAGTCA
>Ga0209547_100125_pt1 | contig 14651 bp, 14 predicted proteins | sample UppTromicrDC3115_FD_185843 | JGI IMG/M metagenome (GOLD analysis project Ga0209547, IMG submission 185843) | Upper troposphere microbial communities from Oklahoma, USA - DC3-115 (SPAdes) (version 2) | ecosystem: Environmental > Air > Outdoor Air > Unclassified | place: USA: Oklahoma | collected...
TGACTAGTTTTTTATACGGGTTTAAAACCCAAGAGTCCGCACAGTCTACTCCTCTCTGCAACTATAAAAAATAGCTGCGAAAAAATCTATCGTCATAGATTTCTTCACAGCTAATCTTAGTATGTTTAATTTATATTATGACATTGTATAAATTTGATGCATTTTACGTTCTTGTTCTTTGAAATTAGTTTGAGGATAATACATGTTTTTCACAAGAACATTAGGTCCCAAACAATTAAATGCGGAACAATGACAATTTAATGATTGTGCTAATGGAGATGCAAGCCATTGATTAAATACATCAGGGAGTTTGTCATTTTTAATATTTGAAATCGTACCATTTTCATCACCAAAGTCAGTGACAATAACATTTCCTGTAAATACATTCACATTCAATCTATTTCTACCATCAGGGTCGTTACGCATAGTTACATTAGGTGTTTCTCTCAATCGTTGTAGTAACGCTTGATCCTGTTCATCATTAATGCATGGATATATTGGTAATGTACCAAAAAGCATCCATAAATCGGAATCACGAATATCTAGCAAATGATGAATTGCCGTTTTCATTTCTTTTAAAGAAAGTACTTCTAATTGACTTGCAAAATCGGCAGGATACATTGGATGAATTTCATGACGTTGACATTTCATATCATGAACAATTTCGTTATGTATCTTTTCCATATGTGGAACGGTACTTTGATTCAACATTGTCTCTGCAGAAACAAACATACCTTGGTCCGATAAAGTGCTCGCATTTAATAACATTTGGTCATATAATTTTAATTTTGCTTTAAGCGGAGGCTGTTTGTCCATTGCACCAAATCCAACTTCTGTAAATTCATCAATAGTTCCCCAATTATGTGAGATATGCATAACATCGATATATTCAGCAATTTCTAAATATCTGTCTAAAGGTAATGTAAGATTTGAGTTCATTTGAACATATATGCCACGATCAAATGCATATTTTAACAGTGGTTTAACCACATTTCTAATCGATTTTTTTGAAAACATAGGTTCTCCGCCTGTGATTGACATGGTTTTTAAATCTGTCACTTCATCTAGACGACGATAGATTAAATCCATCGGTAATGGGTCTGGGTCTGTCGTTTGCAAAGTATAACCAACTGCACAATGACTACAACGCATATTGCATAAATTAGTCGTAGTAAATTCAATGTTACTTAATGTTAAACGATTGTGGTCCCGCATATCATTATACGCTTCCCACGGGTCGTTTGTGAGTGAAATTGGCTTTTTGACATTCGACGTATGCAAATTCAACATTATTTTAAACTTCCTTCTAATTAACTTTTTTCTTTATGGGTAATGATTACTGTACGTTTAATTTTGATTTAGAAAAGTGGATTACACAAGTTCCCTTTAAAAATATGCAATCCCAATTCACTAACGTCATTTGAAATCATTTAATATCTAGTCTTTATAAAGATTTCCCTATAATATTATTAAGACTATACCAAAATTTGTCAAATCCGTGTTAGGATAATACTATCATATAAAAAGGAGTCATTTTTAAATGAATGAAAATCAAACCATTGAGCAAATTAGAGCGAGATTAGAAAAATTTATCGAAGATATCGATCATGTGAATCCAGATGAAGTAAGAGTAGAGGATATAGATGAGTGGATTGGTTTGCTTGATCAACTTGAAGAAAAAGTTAAGACAGTTTCTAATTCATCTGAAGCATAATTAGTAAACTTTATAGTTAAATATGATGTTTAATCTTTTGAAATTTCGTCTATATAAATTATAGAACTTAAATAGAGAAAGGTGATTCATAATGGCTAAAAAAGTAGCAATCATAGCAACAAATGAATTTGAAGATAGCGAATTAACAAGTCCGAAAGAAGCAATTGAAGCAGCAGGACATGAAACAGTCGTTATTGGTGACCAAGCAAATAGTGAAATTGTTGGTAAGCACGGTGAAAAGGTTACAGTTGATGTTAGTATTGCAGATGCGAAACCTGAAGATTACGATGGTTTATTAATACCAGGAGGATTCTCACCAGACCATTTACGTGGAGATGCAGAAGGAAGATACGGTACTTTCGCTAAATACTTCACTAAAAATGATGTACCTGCATTTGCCATTTGTCATGGCCCACAAATTCTTATCGATACAGACGACTTAAATGGCCGTACATTAACTGCGGTATTAAATGTACGTAAAGATTTAACAAATGCTGGCGCACAAGTTGTAGATGAATCTGTCGTAGTAGATAAGAATATTGTTACTAGCCGTACACCAGACGATTTAGATGATTTTAATAGAGAAATTGTAAATCAATTAGCAGATTAATATTATTAGAAATAGTTATATTAAACTAATAAAATAGAGTGATGACTGGAAGAACAATTGGTTATATACTGTAAGTAAGAAAATTACTAGGCAGTGTATTGAAACCATTGTTTTTCCAGTTTTTTATTGCTGTGATGGATGTGCATTATTAAAGAATGCGAGGCGTTTGGTTAGCATAACTGATTATTGTAATACCTTACACTGAGTATTACATACACCCTTGGACTGATTTTTGCAATAAGCTATAGCTAAACGTTTAAAGTATTGATACACTCACTTATAATGATATGAGAGCAACATAAAGGAGCCACCGCATGAAAAGAAGTGATCGTTATAATCAAAGTACCAGACAAAACAATAAAACAGATAACAATAAATTTCAGCATAACACGTATTTTAAACCTGTGAATAAGCCACCAAAAAAGAAAAAAGGTAGTGGATTGATACTCAAATTACTTGTTCCTATTATTATAATTTTGGCCATATTTATAGGTGTAATGTACACATTATCTCTGAGAGCAGATGTTGATGATTTAAAAAGTATAGAAAATAAAGATTCTTATGTTTCAGCTTCAGCAATGCCTGAGTATACAAAAGGGGCATTCATAGCCATGGAAGATGAGCGTTTTTATAAGCACCATGGTTTCGACGTAAAAGGCACATCACGCGCACTATTTTCGACATTAAGTGATAAATCTGTACAAGGTGGTAGTACAATAACGCAGCAAGTAGTTAAAAATTATTTCTATGATAACGAACAGTCCTTTACAAGAAAAGTAAAAGAATTGTTTGTCGCACATAGAGTTGAGAAGAATTATGATAAGAATGAAATATTGAGTTTTTATATGAACAATATCTATTTCGGTAGTAATCAATATACAGTAGAAGCTGCAGCGAATCATTATTTTGGAACAACTACAAATAAAAACAACACAAGTCTACCACAAATAACTGTATTACAAAGTGCCATACTTGCAAGTAAGATCAATGCACCAAGTGTCTATGATGTCAACGACATGTCTGATAATTTTATTAATCGTGTAAAAACAGATTTGGAAAAAATGAAGCAACAAGGTTATATTTCAAATGATCAATATGAAAATGCTATACAAGAACTCGGTGTATAATACAAAATAGATAGTATTTTAACAGGCGTAGTGCTAAAACCAAAATAATGGTTTCGGTATTACGCCTTAATTATTAGAATGGAATTCTTAATTAATAGAAAATAGAGATAGAATTGATTAAACTAGTCACTATAATTCCATTCATTAACAATATGCGTTATCCTAAGAAGTGGAGTGAAGCACATGCCTAAAATAACTAAAATAGAAGTTCAAAAAAAGAACAAAGAACGCTTTAATTTATATCTTGATGGTGCATTTGAGATGGGCATCGATATTGATACATACGTTCATTTTAATTTAAAAAAAGATCAAATTGTAGACGCGCAAAAAATGGAAAAAATTCAAAATTATGATCAATATAGACAAGCAATAAACGCTGCAATTCAATATTTATCTTATAGAAAAAGAACAGACCATGAAGTCATACAACATCTCCAGAAAAAAGAAATTTCTGAAACTGTTATCGTCAAAGTAATTGAATATTGTCATGAACAGCGTTTAATTGATCATGAAGATTACGCAAATAGTTTAAAAAACACAATGATATTAACTACAGATAAAGGTCCTGGAATCTTTAGACAAAAAATGCGTGAAGCCGGTGTGGAACAACATATTATCGATACGTATGCAGATAAATACGAAACTGAACAACCGTTAGAAGATATCGTTAAAGTTGCAAATAAAATTTTAAAACAAAAAAAGGGACCAACAGTTAAGAGAAAAGAAAAATTAACCCAATCTCTATTACAAAAGGGTTATTCTTTTGACATTATAAAAGAAGCAATGAGTGAAATGGATTTTGAACAACCAGCCGAAGAATTAGATAGTTTATTACAACAAGAATTAGAAAAAATATATAATAAGTATTCTAGGAAATATTCAGGTAGAAAATTAATAAATAACACGATTGAAGGTCTTATGAGAAAAGGCTATAAATATGATAATATTAAAGATAAATTAGAAGAAAGTGGTATTGCCGATGGAACAGAAGAAATTGAGTGAAATGAGTGAAGTAGAATTACGTCACGAGATACAAGTGTATAAAGAAAAAATGAGAAAAGCTGAAATGAATGGCATTTATAATGAATTTGATGTATATCAAAGTAAAGTCATTATTGCAGAAAGTTACCTTGTAGATAGATCGAAAATTGAAATAGGTAAAATATATAAATTGAATGACGGTACTGATAACTATTTTAAAGTGGAACGATTAAAAGGTGTTTTCGCGTGGGGCTTTAGAATTAAAAGTTCAGAACCTGAAGAAGGTTTACCAGTTGCATTATTAAAATTGTAGAAGGATGAAGATAGGATGGGTAGTTCAATTATATTAAAGTTACTTAATGTAACGCATTATTATAGAAATAAAAAATCCAAAAAATGGTATCAACCGTTTGGTTATGATGCTGAAGATATAAAATTGAATAATATAAACCTTCATATCTATCAAGGTGAAGCCTTAGGTATTATTGGTGAAGTCGATTCCTCTAAGTCATTAATTGGCCGTTTATTAAGTGGTGAAATAAAGCCAGATAAAGGTAAAGTCGTAAGTAAAAAAGATATCTTTTTTGCGGATATCGAAGATAAACATTTACAATCACGTACGGTAAATGAATATGTTAAACATGCAATCACTTTATTTCCTTATAAAATTGAAGGGCATAAAGTTGATCAAATTATAAAATTTGCGCATCTTCAAGATGATATGGATAAGCGAATTAAGGATCTATCAAATGAGGCATATGCGCGCTTACTGTTTACACTTGCAAGGACTTCACGCGCAAGTATCATTATTATGAATCAAATATTAACTCACTTAGATGACGAATATTTTGATAAATTAATATCATTTACCCATGAATACATAGAAAATAATTTAACTGTTGTCATGATTGATGACAATGTTGAACGCATTTCAAAGGCAAGTAATTATATTGCATGGGTGTCGCATGGTCAACTTAGGATGGAAGGCTCTTTAAGGCAAGTGTTACCAGTTTATAATGAACACGAAAAAGATCGCCAATCCTTAAATAGTGACGAAGAAAGAGCTAATTTTGATGTTGACTGGAAAAAAAGTAGAACCCGAATGCCAGAATTAACTTACAATTTTAAAAGAACAGAACGGTATAATCATGCAAAACCACCAGTAGCACTCGTCCGCTTTTGGACATTAAGTATTGCATTTGTACTCGGTCTTGTATTAATGGCCTTGTTCATGTTTAATAATATTGGGAAAATTGAAATAGGTAAGAATGAAGATCAAGCTTCTATTCAAAATCAACACAAAGATCCATATGAAGAAAAATTAGCATATGGCCTCGTTCTAGATAAATCTATTCAATTAGAGAGTATGACAAATAATAAAAATATCGATGCAGAACGCTATGCTTTCATGACAATCACGGGCGAAAATACCAAAAGTTATCGTGTAACTGTAGATAATAAAAATTATAAAGTTGCCAAAAACAAACTGCGTTATTTTGATCCAGCGAGTCTATTTGAGGAGCATAGTGCAAGTGCATTGGCGCCATATATGCATAAAAATTATAGTAACTATAATGAATTTTTCAATAGTCACCTACATAAAAAGCATAGTAAAGTGACAGATTCACTTGTTCCTGAAGAGGGCAAAGATAATCGTTTCGTAGTTCCAATTGTACAACAACCGATTTCAATGTTATTCAATGATCAAAATAACCTAATTGGTTTTACAATCCCTATTAAAGATAAGAAAGCATTGAAAAATAAATATGATATTGATGGTGATTTTTGGATTACTAAATCAGGTGAGGGTTACTTCATGGCAGATCTGAAAAATAAAAAATGGATTTATATTGAATTGTAGGTGTAAAAAATGATAGATAGTATGATTAATTATTTTACAAAAATGCCATATCTTATGCGGCATGCGTATCATCGCTTAAAGTCTAAGTGGATATGGTTGGTAACACCATTTATTGTAAGTTTATTAGCGTTATTGATAACGATGGTAATTTTTAAAATGAATGGAACTGAGGAAATAAAACAAGCACAAGGTTATTTTAAACTTACTGCTGCTACTAGTTTTCTCTATATTTGGATTGCGATATTTTGTAGTTATAAGACATTTAAAAGTGAGTATTATACGGGGAAACTGTTTAATTTAAATCCAATTGTTCAAAATATAGTAATTGCACTTGTATTGTGCCTAACAATGTTAATTTCATTGATATGCATTATTATTGCTACCCCAGTAAATATAGAAAGCTCAATATATTCAACGTTATTTTTTGCTATTATGTCGGTCTTTTTTGTGGTAATCGTATCTACATTATTGGGCCTATGTTCAATTTTAAACAGAAAAGTGGATATGGTTTACTATGTGGTTTCATGTGTCATGTTTTTTATTGTTCCAATCTTGTTTATACCGAATAGTAACACAACACTATTGACGCATATTCTGATGTTAAATCCTATGTATTACTTAATTGAAGGTTTTGCGCAATCGGTGGTTTTAGGTGTTTTAAGTTTAAATAATATTCCTTACCACTTATACTATTTACTATTTTTAGCGCTACTTTGTGTATTTATATATGCATTATATAGAGTTGTTGCGCATAAAAAATATGTATTAGTAAATACTCAAAAAAACGAAGATACACCTAAAGACGATTCAGGACAACATACCTAAGTAAAATAAAAAGAGAATATAAAAATGGAGGAAAACGCTACATGGTTTTCCTCCATTTTTTAGTTATGCTATTTCGCAAATAATTTATGTTGCAATTTCTCTTCACTAAATACCCAACCAATGTATGAATGGTCAATAATCATATTTTCGTCTAAATGTGCTATTGCTACAAATGAATAATGTCCATTTTTTAAATAACGTAAATCAATCAGTCTAATTTCAGTGGTATCATCATCTAATTTTCGCGATTGCCAACGATAGATAGACGAAAAATTAAGAAATGTTTTAATGTTTTTATCATACTTTACATAGTGCATTAAGTCGTTGCTTGGAAATGGGTGACGCTTAGATTTATCACTAAAAACGACGTTTCTACCATAACTTCGACCAACATAATCGTGTTCTTCAGTTTGTACGGCAACACGCCATTGCATAAAGCGAATTGTTGGTGCCACAAATACTTTTACCGGATTATGTTCTTGTTTAATTTGTTTCAATGCTTGTTGTTTAATAATCGCTTGCATTCTAAAGCGAATCATATAGTATATTACAAGGATACCTACGATAGGGAAGAATACAAGGTATGGATGTATTCCTACCATCCATAAAAGTATACCAATGCACCAAATTGTAAAAATGATTGGATCAAATGTATTAATGACACTTAATTGAATCCATTTATTGGTTATTGGTCTTAACGCTTGAGTTCCATAAGAATTAAAAATATCCACAAATACATGTAAGAAGACGGCAAGTTGAGCCCATAACCAAACATGTGTTGGATCTACATTTTTAAAAAAAGTGAATATTAATAATGTAATCAACAACGGCCATAAAATCGTGAAAGGGATTGAATGTGTTATTCCCCTATGATTTGATATATAAGTAGCGTTATCTTTCAATTTAAGAACAGTGTCACTATCAGGGATTAATGACCCGACTACTAACGTTGTTGCAGTGGCAGCGAATGAACCTGCCATAGTTGGGTCTTGGGTAGCTAATGCGGTGAGTCCGATACCCATGACTATATGTGTTCCTGTATCCATAAGTATTCACTCATTTCTAATCAATAATATATTTATTATAAGCTAATCTGCGGAATATTAAAAATAACATACTGTCTTTTCATATAAAAATTTTAAACCATAAAGGAAAGTGATGCACCAAATGTATAATCAATCAACATTCAAAGAAGATTTAGTATCATGGTTCGATAAAAATCAACGAGAAATGCCTTGGAGAGAAACGACAAATCCATATTATATTTGGCTAAGTGAGGTTATGTTGCAACAAACTCAAGTTAAAACAGTAATAGATTATTATCACAGGTTTATACATAGGTTTCCTACTGTTTCTGATTTAAGTGAAGCACATGAAGATGAAGTTTTAAAATATTGGGAAGGACTCGGTTATTATAGTAGAGCAAGAAATTTTCATACAGCGATCAAAGATATACATGAAAATTATAATGATCAAGTGCCAGATGTACCAGAAATTTTTGGAGCACTCAAAGGTGTAGGGCCTTATACTCAAGCAGCAGTGATGAGTATTGCTTATGATTTACCACTTGCTACTGTAGATGGTAATGTATTCAGAGTTTGGTCTAGGTTGAACAATGATACACGAGATACTAAATTACAAACGACTAGAAAAGCATATGAAAGTGAATTACAACCATATGTACAAAGTGATGCTGGTACGTTTAATCAGGCGATGATGGAATTAGGTGCATTGATATGTACACCGAAAAATTCATTGTGCATGTTTTGTCCAGTACAAGCGCATTGCGAAGCATTTTATAATGGTACAGTAGAAGAATTACCTGTAAAATCAACTAAAATTAAAAAGAAACATATCAAACAACATGTCTTTATTATTAAAAATACAAAAGGTGAATTTTTAATAGAAAAACGTAAGCAGAAACTTTTGAATAATATGTGGGAATTTCCGATGTATGAAGCGCAATCAACGCAAGATATTAATTCAACATTAACAACAAATATTGAATTTACAAGTTCACCAGTTTACACTTTGAAGCATCAATTTACACATATAACTTGGGATATGGAAGTTTTTTTAGCTACTGAAATTATTGATGGATCCAATATTAGACTACCTGAACAAATGACTTGGATGCATTTAGATGATAAAGAAGCTTATAATTTTCCCGTAAGTATGACTAAAATTTATAAATTTTTAGCTCAGCACACTTAGGCTCGTTGTATCAGTGCGTATTATGTTATAATTCTAATTGTGAAATTAATAAAAGGTGGTGTGGAGCATGGTCAAAGAATCCATACCTAAAGAAGGTCAGACCATTAAGATTCAAAGTTATAAGCATGATGGTAATATTCACCGTGTGTGGTCTGAAACTACTATATTAAAAGGTACGGAAGATGTTGTTATTGGAGGAAATGATCATACACTAGTAACAGAGAGTGACAGTCGCACGTGGATAACTAGAGAGCCAGCAATTGTCTATTTCCACTCTGAATACTGGTTTAATGTGATATGTATGTTTAGAGAAGATGGAGTGTACTATTATTGTAACTTATCATCTCCATTTGTATGTGATGAAGAAGCATTGAAATATATTGATTATGATTTAGATATCAAAGTATATCCTAATGGTAAGTATCACTTATTAGATGAAGATGAATATGAACAGCATATGCGACAAATGAATTATTCTTCTGATATTGATGTAATTTTAAGAAGAAACGTAGATATCTTACAACAATGGATTGAGCAGAAAAAAGGGCCATTTGCACCAGATTTTATAAAGGTCTGGCGTGAACGATATAAAAAGATCAGAAATTACTAAGCATATTTAATGTTTTTAATTATGAATTCCTTTATAGTGTTATGCGTGTGAATGATAATTCTAATAATGATCTAATCAATCCAATCGTATAGACAGATGTAGGATAAATAAGCAAAGTATGTACGAATAGCAGCCTCGTTGATACGTCAACGTAGGCTGTTTCATTTGCTAATAAGTGGGGGGGAGGACAACATCTATGATTCGGAGATATTTACAATTTGTAAAACCATATAAATGGCGAATCATTGCAACTATTTTAGTGGGAATACTGAAATTTGGTATTCCAATGCTCATTCCATTATTAATTAAATATGTCATTGATGACATTATAAATAATGGTGCAATTTCAATTGAAGAAAAATTCACGAGATTAGCGATTGCATTAGGCATAGCAATCTTTATTTTCGTCATCGTAAGACCGCCAATCGAATTTTTAAGACAGTATTTAGCACAATGGACAAGTAATAAAATTTTATATGACATCCGTAAAAGACTTTATGATCATTTACAAGCGCTCAGTGCGCGATTCTATGCAAATAATCAAGCGGGGCAAGTCATTTCAAGAGTGATTAATGATGTTGAACAAACAAAAGATTTCATTTTAACTGGGTTAATGAATATATGGCTCGACTGTATCACTATTATTATTGCACTTTCTATTATGTTTTATCTAAATGTGAAATTAACATTAGCAGCGCTAATTATTTTCCCAGTTTATATATTAACTGTGTATTTCTTCTTTTGCCGCTTGAGAAACTTAACTCGAAAAAGATCGCAAGCACTAGCAGAAGTACAAGGATTTTTACACGAACGTGTACAAGGTATGTCAGTGATTAAAAGTTTTGCCATAGAAGATAATGAGGCGAAGAATTTCGATAAACATAATCAGAACTTCTTGCAAAGAGCATTTAATCATACAAGATGGAATGCCTATTCATTTTCAGCAATTAATACTGTAACTGATATCGGACCACTTATCGTAATTGGTTCTGGTGCATTTCTAGCAATCAACGGGTCGATCACTGTAGGAACACTTGCGGCATTCGTTGGATATCTTGAACAATTATTTGGTCCATTACGCAGACTTGTATCGTCATTTACGACATTAACGCAAAGTTTTGCTTCCATGGATCGTGTATTCCAATTGATGGATGAAGGTTATGATATTAAAAATAAAAAAGGTGCTTTACCACTTGAAATTAAAGAAGGTCACATTGAATTAAATGATGTGAGTTTTAAGTATAATTCAGGTGAGTCAACAATTTTAAAAAATATTAATTTAGAAATCAATCAAGGTGAAACGGTAGCATTCGTCGGCATGAGCGGTGGTGGCAAATCAACGCTTATCAATTTAATTCCTAGATTTTATGATGTGAGTGACGGTGAAATTAAAATTGATGGTACGAATATCAAATCTTATTTAACAGGAAGTTTGCGAAATCAAATTGGTCTCGTACAACAAGATAATATTTTATTCTCAGATACTATTAAAGAAAATATTTTACTTGGACGGCCTGACGCAACAGATGAAGAAGTCATTAATGCTGCAAAAATGGCAAATGCGCATGATTTTATCATGGAATTGACTGATGGTTATGATACAGAAGTGGGTGAAAGAGGCGTTAAACTCTCTGGTGGCCAAAAACAACGTGTCTCAATTGCACGAATCTTCCTAAATAATCCACCAATAATTATTTTAGATGAAGCTACGAGTGCACTTGATCTGGAAAGCGAATCAATTATTCAAGAGGCGCTTAATGTTTTAAGTGAAAATCGTACAACGCTCATAGTGGCACACAGATTATCGACAATTACACATGCAGATAAGATTGTAGTAGTAGAGAACGGAGAAATCGTTGAAGTAGGTTCACATCAATCACTATTAGCTAAAAAAGGTGCTTATGAACACCTATACAGTATTCAGAATTTGTAATGCTTTATAGTATCAATTTGATGTTTTATGATAAAAGCTAATAAAGTTATTTAAAAACCACCACCCTATGTGTGTTATCACATGGGGTGGTGGTTTTTAAATTATAAGTCGAAATCTTCATTCAAAATGTCGATTTCATTATCATTACTATGATAAGAGAAGAAACTGATACGTAATCGATCTAAGTGTTCTAGTGTGTATCGATATTCCTCAATAGCAGATATGATTTGCATCATATTAGCATATGAATATACGGTTTGATAAGGATTTTTTATAATTTCTTTTTGGAATGCATCCATCAAATTTTTCTTTTGAGGATTTTCAATTTGGCTATCAAATTGTCCAACATCATATTTTGCTTTTTTGGATAGGCTAATAAATATTTGTTCATGATAAGCAATTAAAGTATCTATTTCTAGCTTAATTTGTAATAGTAATTCATGATTTAAACTATGCAAATCATTTTGATACCTGTTCATTTTTTTTAAAACTTCATATGCGTGTCTAGTACTTCTGACAACTTCTTTGAAAAGAATTTTTTTACGATTTTGTGCGTAAATCTGCTTTTTTGTAAAAGGACGTTCTTCTTCATAATAAACAAAAGTTTGTTCAAGTCTTTTTATTCTGCCACTTATCACGCCTCTATCTTCTTTAATGTGATGATATTCAGAAGTATCGTTAAGCACCAATTTAAACCAAACAAAGATATCGGAGCAAATATTTAAAGAGTTATAGTATATTTTAGATTCGAATTTTGGTGGTAAGAATAGTAAGTTTACAACTGAAGAACTTATCACACCAATCATGACTAGAACAAATCTGTAAAATGCTGAAACATAAAAATCTCCTGTGTGTTGTCCCATAATAATTAACGCTGTAACACTTGCTAATGTAGCAACATGTGCTAATTTAAATTTAAAAAGTATAGCGATTAATAGTACTACAGTCACACCCATAATGACAACGTTATCTCCAAATACCGTAACCATTCCAACAGCGAGTAAGGCACCAAAAACATTACCTATTGCTTGATCAGAAACGGTTTTAATTGATCGAAATACACTAGGTTGCATGGCGACAACAGCACTGACACCAGCGATTGCTTTTAATCCAGCTTCATTGGGTAAGAGAGAAGCAATAAACAAAGCAAGTATTATGGCGATACCTGTTTTGAGAATACGGGCTCCTAATTTCAAATGTACCGCTCCTTAATGTTTTATAATTGTATTTATATTTGTTATACAATTAATATCAGTAAAATTCAAGTTTATTTCATTTGACTAAACGCATAATCTACTGCTTCAAGTGTAGTGTCGATGTCATTTTCAGTATGTTCTGTTGTTAAGAACCATGCTTCAAATTTAGAAGGCGCTAAATTAATGCCTTGATTTAACATTAATTTAAAGAATTTTGCAAATGCCTCGCCATCAGAATTTTCAGCTTGATCATAGTGTATAACTGTTTCATCTGTAAAGTATAGGGTTAGAGCGCCATATACTCTATTGACAGTTGCCGTTATACCATGTTTTTTAATTAATGATAATAAACCTTCTTCTAAGCGTTGACCCAATGCATCTAATTGGTCGTACACACCTTCTTGCTCTAATACTTCTAACAGTGCGATACCACCTTTCATAGATAGAGGGTTACCAGCCATTGTACCAGCTTGATATGCAGGTCCAAGTGGCGCTACTTGTTCCATAATTTCTTGTTTGCCACCGTAACCTCCAATTGGTAAACCACCGCCAATAATTTTACCAAAGGCTGTTAAGTCAGGATAAACTTGATATAAATCTTGAGCGCCGCCGTAATGGAAGCGGAAGGCTGTGATAACTTCATCGAATATGACTAAACTACCATTATTATGTGTTAATTCATTTACTTGTTCTAAGAATCCAGGTTGAGGTTTAACCATACCAAAGTTACCAACGATAGGTTCTACGAGCACTGCAGCAATTTCGTCACCCCAATAATCAATAGCTTCCTTATAAGCATCTATATCGTTATAAGGTACAGTAATCACTTCTTGTGCAACGCTAAGTGGAACACCTGCAGAATCAGGAGATCCTAGTTGTGATGGACCGCTACCAGCTGCTACTAATACTAGGTCAGAGTGACCATGATATTGGCCAGCAAATTTAATAATTTTATTGCGTTTTGTATAGGCACGTGCGACACGAATTGTTGTCATTACGGCTTCTGTTCCTGAATTCACAAATCTTATCTTTTCTAATGAAGGAATTGCATCACGTAATTTTTTAGCAAACTCAATCTCTAGTTCAGTAGGTGTCCCATATAATATGCCTAAAGCTGCTTGTTCTTGGATAGCCTTTGTTATGTGAGGATGGGCATGTCCCGTGATAATAGGGCCATACGCTTGTAAGTAATCAATGTATTTATTGCCATCTACATCATATAAATATGCACCTTGGCCAGAGCGCATCATAACAGGGGCTCCGCCACCTACTGCTTTGTACGAGCGAGAAGGTGAATTGACACCACCTAAAATATATTCATCAGACAATTTCTGAAGCTTTTCACTTTCAGTAAATTTCATCGTTATCAACCTCTTTTTATTTAATATTTTCGTCTATTATCGTATCATAAAATTAATAATAAAAAGAAATAGGGTGGATAAAATGTTGAAAAAAGGAGATCAGTTTCCTACATTTGAATTAGAAAACCAAAATGGTGAAGTGATTACTAATGACAAAATTAAAGGTGAAAAAGCGATACTTTATTTTTATCCGAGAGATAACACGCCTACATGTACTAC
>Ga0209547_100126_pt1 | contig 14575 bp, 14 predicted proteins | sample UppTromicrDC3115_FD_185843 | JGI IMG/M metagenome (GOLD analysis project Ga0209547, IMG submission 185843) | Upper troposphere microbial communities from Oklahoma, USA - DC3-115 (SPAdes) (version 2) | ecosystem: Environmental > Air > Outdoor Air > Unclassified | place: USA: Oklahoma | collected...
TCTGAGACAACATCTGGCAAGGCTGGGACGGAAGTCACTGTCGTTCTCAAAATCGGTGGAGCTGCATGACAAGGTCATCGGGCATTATCTGAACATAAAACACTATCAGTAAGTTGGAGTCACTACCGCCGCTGTACAGGATAATACCGTTCTGGGTACGACTGAAGTGATTAAACTGGACGGTAACGTGACTCTGCAGGTGCTGTACCTCTAATCGTTAGCGATTCATTTTAGCGTTATTAAAAACAGCAGCATCGGTATTTTGCCGGTCTGCTGTTATTTATCACTTTCTTAGTCAGAAAGTAATAAAGATAAAAGGAATAACCCGATCTGGTTTCGGTATTTACAGGAGTTTTCTATGTTTAAATCTTTATTATCGGCTCTCGTATTACTCTCTTTTCAAACGCTGGCTGCCGGCATGGTGCCAGAAACATCAGTATTACTGGTTGATGAAAAGAAAGGCGAGGCGACGATGAATGTCACCAATACAGATTCTTATCCCGCACTGCTCTACACCACCATTGTCGATCTCCCGGATAGCCAAAAAACGATTCGTTTAATTCCAACCCAACCGGTTATTCGCGTGGAAGCAGGTCAAATTCAGCAAGTCCGTTTCTTGTTGCAAACATCCGCGCCCCTGAAAGCGGAAGAACTCAAACGCGTTACCTTTGAAGGTATTCCACCAAAAGACGTCGATAAAAACCAAGTTTCCTTAACAATACGTCAGGACTTACCGGTGTTGATTCACCCAGCCTCGCTCGCCGTAGAAACAGAAGCCTGGAAATATCTCGAATGGCGTAAAAACGGTAATCAAATAGAAATCAGCAACCCCAGTGATTACGTCGTGCGTATGACCTTGCAATTCAAAACATTGCCCTCAGGAAAACCAGGTAATTTAAGCAAAACATACCTGTTGCCACACACCTCAACCACAGCCACTCTGCCAGACGCCACTGACAAACAAGTGGAATTTTACCCTGCCAGCCGATACGGCTATCGCGGTAATAAATATCTGACAGACTTGAAATAACTTACTTCAGGTATCCAGGGATGTTGAAGAAATCGTTACTGGCATATTCTATCGGCCTACTCACAACGCTGCCTGCCAACGCCAGCGATCTCGAACTCGCTGCCGTAGACTTCGACCGGAATACACTTAAATCGCTGGGGATTGATCCGGCTGTTTCGCACTATTTTTCTCGTTCTGCACGCTTTATGCCGGGTGAGTATTCGCTCATGCTCAACGTTAATGGGGACGAAATTGGCAACATCATCGTACGCATTGATAACAACGGTGATGCCTGTCTTGATAAAAATGTGCTGGAATTTGCCGGGTTAAAAATCCCCGCCAGTAGCGATGAGAATGGCTGCTATGACTATCCCCAAAGTTACCCCGGTACGAAAATTACCCCGCTGACCAACCAGGATAAGTTGCAGATAACAGTGCCTCCACAGGCGCGTATTCCTCTAGGCCAGGATGTGACATCGGCTACCACCGGTGGACATGGCGCACTGTTAAATTATTCGCTTCTCTCCAGCCGTTCTGAGTTTGGCAATGACAGCTCTGATTTTTCCCAGGCGGTGCTGGAAGGCGGTATCAACATCAATGACTGGATGTTAAGAAGCCACCAATTTATTACGCAATCTGACGGTAACTTCAGCAACCAGAACTCCACGACCTACCTTGAGCATACATTCGTGGGGAGCAAGATGTTAATGCGTGCGGGTGAAGTTAACGTGAATAACACGTTACTTGAAGGTGCAAGAATTTATGGTATTGAATTATCGCCAGATAGCGCCTTACAGCATACCGGCAGCGGCGTACAAGTAACCGGAATCGCGAATACATTTCAGGCGCGAGTGGAAATACGCCAACAGGGCGTTCTGCTACTCTCGACTCTGGTTCCGGCGGGTGCGTTTACCATTTCGGATGTTCCCGTTCGCACGATGAACAGCGACCTTCAGGTCAACGTGATTGAAACTACCGGAGGGGAACACACCTTCTCCGTTCCTGCGACGTTGTTTAATAACCAAATAGTTAACGGTCAGGGCTATCGCATTTCACTGGGTCGCGTTGACAGTAGTTATGACGACTCTCCTTGGGTATTAAGCGCATCTGATAGCTGGAATCTCACAACCTGGAGTAATTTCGGCGGAGGAGCAATTGTGGCAGATAGCTACCAGGCTATTGCCGCGCGTACAGATATCATCCCCTTGCCTGACCTGTCGCTGGGAAGCCAAATAAGCTCGGCTTGGGATAACAACCATTCGCTGCACGGGCAAAAATATCAACTGGATGTAAACTACAACTTACCCTACGCATTAGGAGTAAACAGTAGTATCAGCTACCAGGATCACAACTATCGCACCCTGTCTGAATCCACCGATAACGATGGTGAAAGCGACTGGACAAAAAGCACCCTGTCACTGGGAATTAGCTGGTCAGATCCGACACTTGGCGGTGTTAACGTTAGTGGCTATAAAACGCAAAGTTACGATGGCAGAAGCGATTCGACTAACCTTAGTGTCAACTGGAACAAAAGCTTTAAACACGCCACTGTTTCCGTTAACTGGCAGCATCAATTGGATGCCTCTGAAGATAATGAAGACGATGGCGACCTTTTCTACGTGAATATCAGTATTCCGTTTGGTCGTTCCAGCAGTACCACATTGTATACACGCCACGATGACCATCGCACATACTACGGCGGGGGAGTCTCTGGTGCTATCTCAGATGAAACCTCTTACTATGTCAGTGCCGAGCGTAATCAGGACGAACAGCAGAACACGATTAATGGCAGCCTGAATACCAATCTTCACTATACCCAACTCAGCCTGGCTGCAAGTGCGAACAACGAAGATAATCGTTCCTATAACGGTATGCTTTCTGGCGGTATTGCCCTGCACAGCCAGGGAGTCACGCTCTCTCCGTGGGCAATTGATGATACTTACGCCATTGCCAGACTCGATAACGCCGTATCAGGGGTCAAAATATCAACCCCAACAGGCTCAGTCTGGACGGATATCGGCGGCAAGGCGGTGATCCCCTCACTTCAGCCGTGGCGTAAAGCAACAATAGAAATTGATACCACCAGTTTGCCAAAAAATGTCGACGTCGGTAATGGCACAAAAATGCTGAAACAGAGCCGTGGGGCTGTGGGTAAAGTGGGCTTTAACACCCTCACACAACGGCGGGCACTGCTCACTATTGCTTATCCCGATGGTAAAAAACTGCCACAAGGAATGGCGATTCAGGACAGTGACGGCAACTACCTGACTACGTCCGTTGACGAGGGTACGGTGTTCCTCAACAACGTGAAGCCAGAGATGACAATAATCGCAGTAGATGGCAATCGCTCCTGTCGGATCTCGCTCTTCTTACCCGCAGAAGCACCTGACGATATCTTCTACGAAACAGCAACAGGAGTCTGCCAATGAAACGGATAATCGCAGGATGTCTGCTATTGACGTGCGCCATGCCGGTTCTGGCAGAGTGTAATCTCACCAGCAGCACACAAAATGTCGACTATGGCAAACGCAGTGCCGCTATGCGCCAGGCCGACCGAGGTAAGACAACGCAGTTAGCGGACAAAACAACCACGCTGGTTATTCAATGCGACCAGACTGGTCATGTCCGCGTTCAGTTAAGTACCACGCATATTACAAATAACAGATTTGGTTTTGGCCCGGACGGTGCATTAAATCTGGTCGCCAGCGATGCAATTTCCGGTAGTGACAGCTTTGATTTGGCGTTAGCTAACAGCAAAAGTGACAATGCAGGCAGTGCAGGAACAGCATCTGTAAGCCCTTCGCCTAATAATTGGCTGGTATTTATGCAAAATGGTCAGGAAGCAGTAATTGATAGCGGTAAAAGTATCAGCCTCACACTGACCATGGCGCCTTCTTTTAAGGATGAAGGAGAGCTCACCGACATGACGGATATTACGGGCAATCTTACTGTCCTGGTGGAGGCAAAATGAACAACACAAAATTGCTGATTGTCGCCAGCGCCTTTATTACTTTGTCAGTACAAGCCGCTGACAGAGCCACCATTGGCGTCAAGGTGTCTTTGGAAGCTGCAGCCTGTACACCGCTGTTAAGCAACGGCGGTGTAGTGAACTTCGGCAGCCATTCAATCAATGCACTTTCAACGCAGCATTACACTCAGATTGGCACACGTAATATTACTCTGACCATCACTTGTGAATCAGCAACCGGAATCGCGATTACTGCCCGGGATACGCGGATGGACAGCGTGGTCACCGGAAAAGATGGTGAAGGTCAGAGCGGTGTAAAATATACCGTGAATGGCGGCGGTTATATTAACCAGGCAACACGCTTATTCGGCTTAGGAAAAACAAAAGATAATAAGAATATCGGCAGTTATGCTGTGTTAATTGATAGCCAAAACATTAGCGCCAGCAATGGTAGCCAGACGTTGGCGACATCAGTTGCAGGTGCAGATGCGGTCATAACTGGGCAAAAAAGAGCATGGCAAACGCTCACCGCTTATCCGCTTGCTGTCGACCAAAGTTATTACTACACCTTTGTAAAAGCAGGGGAAAATTCCCCCATTCCTGTGACTAACGCCGTTATACCACTACAGGTGAGCGCATCTATTGCGAATGATTTAGGCAGTTCAGAGAAAATCGAACTGGATGGTCAAGCAGTGATAAGCGTGGTTTACTTGTAATAACAATGCCGGGCAGGAGTACTATCTGGCATTCGTTTTATACGCTCTGATAATATTGCTGGAAACTGTTCACCTATCTTAGGGAAAGTGAATGTAATACGCCGTTCTTAATTGTTCAGTGCTCATCCCAGGCATATAGCTGACTCCATTATTCAACACAGCGCCGTATAAAGGCACAGATAATGGAATCTCTCTCAGAGAGAACCACAGCAGGCTATCAGCAAATCCACGACGGCATTATTCACCTGGCCGATAGTGCCCGACGGAAACGATACGTAGCCTTAATGACCGCCACATACTGGATAATTGGCCGACGAATTGTCGAATTTGAACAAGGCTGCGTATGGCGCACAGCTAATCAAGCGGCTATCAAAGGATTTAAGTCTTAGGTATAAGCGTGGTTTTTCCACCAGGAATTTATGGCAGTTTAAAAATTTTTATATTTTTTCAACGAATTGAAATTCGTGCAGACAATGTCTGCCAAATTATGCTTGTTACCTGATAAAAAACGACTCGCGGATGAACTCGTTCGAACACAGGCGGCGCCAGAGGAAGGTTATAGACGCTGTTAATTTCAGCGGTTTCGAATTCTGCAGACGGTGTCTGCAGAATCTTTAAAACGAACCAAGTTTTAAGCCATTAACTCGGCCTTAACCTTCACTACCACCTTTTTAATCTCTCCTGGCTCGCTAACAACACATCCCGGTTTATGCGGTTCTCCTGGCATAAACACGGCGAACATTCCCGGTTTCAGGATGATAGCTTGCTCGTTCTCAATGGCGCTGCAAAGCTGGTAATCATCCTCATGGTGAAACTCTTCACACTGACGCGCAGTGCCTGCCATACCAAACAGAATCCGCTCCTCGCCGCTTAACAATAACTGGATATCAATATATTGCTTGTGCAATTCGGCTTTTTTCTCAACGGGCGATTGAGTGTTAAAAGTCATGACATTCATAAAGATATTGTCGCCCTGCAATTCGTAACGACCCGGCGCTTTTTCCTGCGGCCTGGCGGCTAATGCCAGCGTTAACGCGTCCAGTAGTGCTGGATGTAAACCGGCAGATGGTAACGACTGTACTTCACCCATCATCATAATTTTTCTCCCTGAGCCAGCAACGCAGCCCCAAGTAAACCTGCATCATGGCGGTAATGCGCCGCCAGTAACTCAACATGAAATGCCGCTGGCTCCTTAGCCAGATACGTTTCCACCAGCGCCAGATACCCTTCCGCCAGCCCGACACTGCCGCCGAGCACCACACACTGGCAATCAGTTGTGGCTTTAACATCGGCAATCAGTCTTGCCAGCGCATGTGCAGAGCGATGAATCAGTTGCTGCGCCTGCTCGTCGCCCTGTCCGGCGCGCGTGAAAATGGTTTTCGCATCTGCGCCCATAAGTTCATCCTGCGCTGCCGCTGCAATGCCGCGACCAGAAGCAATCGCTTCCACGCAACCTGTGCGTCCACAGCCACAGACAGGCCCCTGCGGATCGGCAAGCGTATGCCCGATGTGCCCCGCCAGACCGCCAGGGCCGGTAAGCAGTTTGCCGCCACTGACCACGCCGCCGCCAACACCGGTGGAAACGGTGATAAAGACCATATCGGTTATATCGCCTTCCAGCGCCTGATACTCCGCCCACGCTGCGGCCTGCGCATCGTTAATGGCAATGGTCGGCAAATCGGTAAGTTGTTCCAAAGTTTTGACTAACGGAAAGTGTAGTAATCCACCGAGATTATGCGGATTCAGCGCCAGCAGGCTGCCGTCGCGGATTATCCCGGTTGAAGCGATGGCAACCTGCTGCGCATGAGCTTGCAACGGGGAGACTAACGCGGCTAAGGCTTCACGCAATGCTTTCGGCGTCTGGCTGGCTGGCGTGGGAAGTTCACGGCGATCGCGGATCTGTCCGTCAGCGCCAATCAGCGCGGCGGCAAGTTTAGTACCGCCGATATCAATCGCCAGTGTGGTCATAGCACCGCCTTTTTCATCGCTGTGTTGTACCACTGGCAAATGTGTTCAAGACGCGTAATGGCAGAACCGACCGTCACTGCCCATGCGCCGTGGCGCATCGCATCTGCCGCCTGCGCTGGCGTGTTGTATCGCCCTTCGGCAATCACCCGACATCCTGCGTCACTCAACGTTTTCACCAGCGCCAGATCGGGCTCTTCTGGCGTTTCAGGTGTGGTATAGCCAGAAAGCGTAGTACCAATAATTTCGGCTCCCAGCTTTTGGCAAGCCAGACCGTCTTCCGGCGTTGAGCAGTCAGTCATCGCCAGTAAACCGTGGTGGTGAATACGCGCAAGCAGCGTTTCAACAGGCACCGGACGCGGACGATCGGTGCCATCAATCGCGATAATATCCGCGCCTGCCTGCGCCAGTGCATCAACATCTTCAATATAGGCCGTGATACGTACCGGAGAATCCTCCAGATCGCGTTTCACAATCCCGATAATCGGCACGCTCACCACCGCACGCGTGGCTTTCAGGTTTGCCACACCCTCTATGCGAATAGCGACCGCACCCGCCTGCTCTGCCGCTAATGCCATGGCAGCAACGATTTCGGGTTTATCGAGCGGGCTGTCCGGAACCGGCTGGCAGGAGACAATCAGGCCACCGTTAGCGGCGATTTTTTGATCCAGTTGTGCAAGTAACGACATACTTCTTCCCTTAGCGAAAGGCCCGGTGCAGAGACCGGGCTACAGGATTAACTTTTGGTTTTGACTAAATCGTTTTTGGCGCTGCCAAACGGCACGGCACCGCTAAATGGTTTGCCGTCGATAGCGTCATGAGTACGTAACGCTTCCGGGCGCAGCCAACGCTGAACGCGGGATGGCATATCCAGACCAATCAGCAGGATCACCACGAACGTCAGACTGAACGAGAGCGATCCCAGCGCAGTGCCCAGATCCAGACGTTGAGCGATCAACGCGCCGAGGATTGGAGCCAGTGCGCCGCCAAGTGCGCCGACGTTGTAGGTAAAGCCCAGCCCCGCCGCACGCTGGTCGGTATCGAAATAACCGCCGATCAGTTTCGGTAAGATCCCGGAGATGCCCTGACCGAGCATTTGCTGGAAGAACAGTAACAGACCGAGTACCCAGACGTTTGCGCCGCCAATCGCAAACACCGGAATAATCAGCAATTGTGAAGCTAACAGGCTACAAACGTAGGCTTTGCGCGTTCCCAGCCAGTCACCGAGGAAGCCACCGACGCAGCAACCCACCGCCGCACCAAAACCACTAAAGAACAACACATTGGCGACCGTATGTGGGTTATAAGCCAGCTCAGTTTTCAGATACGTCGGCAGCAGCGCCTGAATCGGCCATGAGTAGAGGAAAGCAAACAACACAACCACCATCAGCATTACGCCCGTTGGCCAGCGTTTACCCGTGCTTTGCACCATAAAGCTGATAAAGATTGCGGCGCATAACAGCCCAAGAACAGCGACGATTGCGGCATTTTGCAGGTTGCCGGCGAAGCAGAACCACAGCGCAGTAGCTGCCGCCAGCGTCATCACGATATTGGCGATGCGATGTTCACCACGGTAAAGAATATCCACCATTGTACGTACCGGTGCTTTACCTCCGTGTTTCTCTTTCCAGTCTTCTGCTTCCGGGATGTTTTTCCGCAGCCAGAGAGCAAAGATGATCGGTAAGATGCCGATAAAGAACAGCGCACGCCAGCCCCAGATCGGAACCACCAGACTGTAAACCTGAGCAGCAACAACGGCACCCACAGAGAAGCCGGAAATCAGAAAACCACTGGCTTTGTTACGCAGGTGTTTTGGCCAGCTTTCAATCACATAGGTGGCGCTGGAACCGTATTCTCCTGCCATCCCCATGCCGATCACCAGACGAGCGATAAACATGGTGATGTAGCCTGGCGCGAAGCCACAAGCCAGCGTCCCGACCGAGAAGAGAACGATACTGGTGACCATTGCCAGACGACGCCCGTAACGGTCCCCCATAGCCCCAAGCATCAGGCCTCCGAACCAGCGTGAGATAAAGGCTGCGGAGATCAGACTTGCCGCCTGCACCGTCGTCAGCCCAAATTCACCTTGTACTTCGGTGAGTACCAGGGCAATTAAAACGAAATCAAAACCATCAAGTAGATATCCCAACCAGGCAGCGGAAAATGCTCGCCATTGTGCGCGGTTGAGATGGCGATACCACGGGATATTCTGGGTTGTAGTACTCATTGTGAGTCTCCCGCGATGGGCGTTGCCCACACGCTTTGGTATGAAAGTTGTAGGGTACAGATGCGTTTATTTCCCCTCACCCGGTAGGGGCGAGTGAGGGGAAAAACTCACCCGCGCTCTTGCATCAACTGCTGAGCCAGCGCCTTCAGTTCTGGCAGATATTTTTCATCTACCGGACCAAACGGTTTGCGGCACAGCGGAACGGACACCACATCCATATAGTGCAGAACTGTTTTCAGGCCACGGAATACGCCAGTTTTAATCAGCAAATCAATGACTTTGTTGCACTCGGTTTGCAGTTTCTGCGCGGTCTGGATATCACCTTCTTTTAACGCCTTAACGATGCCCTGATAACGCCAGCCCATGATGTTGTAGGTACTACCGATACCACCATCAGCGCCCGCCAGCAGGCCGGAAGCAAAGATTTCGTCGTAACCGTTGTAGAGCACCAGATCCGGATGTTCACGACGGATCTGCTCCATCTGATAGAGATCACCAGAGGTCTGTTTCAGCGCGCCGACACCTGGCAACGTAACCAGAGTGTTGATCTGATCCAGGCTCAGTTTAACGCCGCTTAACGCCGGAATGTTGTACACCACCATCGGTAAACCATCCGCTGAATCAATGATTGCCCGGTAGTGATCGCAGTGTTCTTCAAAGCTGAAAGGATAGTAGAACGGCGTAACGGCAGAGACGGCATCGAAGCCATAACGTTTAGCGGATGCCGCAAGTTGTTGGCTTTCAGCAGTGCTGACGCAACCTACGTGAGCGATTAATTTAATCTTACCTTTCGCCTCTTCGGCGACGATTTCCAGTACCTGTTCACGCTCGGAAAGGCTCTGTACAAAGGCTTCACCGGTTGAACCACCTACGTATAAGCCGTCGATGCCCTGCTGAATATTGAACTGAACCAGGCGGCGCAGACTCGCTTTATCCAGTGCTTGTTGTTGGTCAAAAGGAGTCAGGAGTGCGGCCATTACGCCACGTAAATTTGTTGCCATAAATACCTCTGAAGTGATGCTTGCCTGTTAGAAACGATATACCTTTATACCTGTTATACCAGATCAAATAAGCAACACATCATACAGAACGCTTATAATGCGATCTGCTTCACTAAAGTGGCATTATTTCTTTTTGTTGGTGGTCTGACCGAAGGCGTGCCAGGTGGCAGAAACGCTGTTGAGATGCGATTGCAATGCGCGATCGGCTTCATCGGGATCGTGACGACGGATCGCATCAACGATCGCAATATGCTGCTGATAACTAACGTTGTTATGCTCGTGCAGCGCCTGATCGGCGACTGTCGGACGGGCGGCGATCAGCCAGTCGAGCAGAGCAACGTGGATCGCCATAAAGATCGGGTTCCCAGGGATCTCTGCCAGCACACGGTGGAAATCAACGTCTGAACGAATAAACGCGGCGTTGTTATCCAGCGACTGACTGTTGATTTCCAGAGCTTTTGCCAGCAAATCAATTTGCTCATCAGTAGCATGTTCAGCCGCATAGCGCACCAGGCTGGACTCAAAGAACAGGCGTAACTGTTCGAAATGGCCTATCCCGCCAGGATGGGAAAGAAAATCTTTTGCCATGCCGGAAAGCTCGCCGATGATGGTGTCCGCAGAAGGACGCGAGACACGAGCGCGTTCACCATTATTAATTTGTACCAGACCTTTGCGCTTTAACGCCGCCAACGCCTCACGTACCGAAGGACGCCCAACGTTAAAGAACGCCATAAGTTCGCGTTCAGACGGCAGTTGCTCACCTTCGCCAAATTCACGACGGCGGATCATCTGCTCCAGCTCTTCCTCCACCATTTCGGAGAGTTTTTTGCGCGCCAGTGGACGACGACGCAAGTTACGACCGATAGTAGCCGGAGAATCTTCTGCTTGCGGATCAAATGCGTTCATAGAGCTCTTTCTGGGAAAATACGTTGACGGATAATAGCGAAGTTATCGTAACACAGTATTAAAATCAGGCGAAAAGAAGGTAGATAGCAAAACAGGCCACATGGGCCTGTTTATCATTTATTTCACAACCCGCAATGCCGGGCGTCCACCGCGTGGAGGCTGTGGCGGTTCATCGTCAGGATGATGGTCATCATCGTGATCGGGCTTATCGCCGTCAATGACCGACATAACGGTTTCATTATCTGCCGACGCTTGATCATCATTCATGATACTGGCATCTTCGTCGTAGGCAGCTTCAGGCTCGAACATTGTTCCTGCGCCATTTTCGCGGGCGTAGATAGCCAGCACGGCAGCCAGCGGTACTGAAACCTGACGCGGAATGCCACCAAAGCGCGCGTTAAAACGCACTTCATCATTCGCCAGTTCCAGATTGCCAACCGCACGCGGCGCAATGTTGAGTACGATTTGCCCGTCACGCGCATATTCCATAGGAACCTGCACGCCCGGGAGCGTCACATCCACCACCAGGTGCGGCGTGAGCTGGTTATCCAGCAACCACTCATAGAATGCACGCAGCAGATAGGGACGACGTGGTGTTAGCTGTGACAAATCCATACAGATTAACTCCGGCCCAGACGCATTTCACGTTCTGCTTCAGTTAAAGAAGCAAGGAAAGAGTCACGCTCAAAGACGCGGGTCATATAGCCTTTCAGCTCTTTCGCACCCGGGCCGCTAAACTCGATGCCCAGTTGCGGCAGACGCCACAGCAATGGAGCAAGGTAGCAATCAACCAGGCTGAACTCATCGCTCAGGAAGTACGGCTTCTGACCGAAGACCGGCGCAATCGCCAGCAGTTCTTCGCGCAGTTGCTTACGTGCGGCATCGGCTTCAGAGGCTGAACCGTTGATGATGGTGTTCATCAGCGTGTACCAGTCTTTTTCGATACGGTGCATGTACAGACGGCTTTCACCGCGAGCTACTGGGTAAACAGGCATCAGTGGCGGATGCGGGAAACGCTCATCCAGATATTCCATAATGATGCGAGATTCCCACAGGGTCAGCTCACGATCCACCAGGGTCGGAACGCTCTGATTCGGGTTGAGGTCAATCAGATCCTGAGGCGGATTGTCCTTTTCCACGTGTTCGATCTCGAAACTTACACCTTTCTCAGCCAGCACAATGCGGACCTGATGGCTATAGATGTCAGTAGGACCGGAAAACAGCGTCATTACCGAACGTTTGTTGGCAGCGACAGCCATGAAAACCTCCAGGTATAGTCAGAATTTTTACTGCTACCAGCCACCAGGTGGCCAGTCAGAAGTTATGTTACCCAGTAAGGAACGACTCTCTTTGTTCGAAAATCAAACAAAAAATGAGCAATACCCGACATTTGGGCAGAAAATTGGATGATAGTTTACCAGATTTTGCGACCTTTGTGGTAAGTCGATACCGGAAATGGGGAAAAAGAGATGCGCTTTAGTCTGAAATGGTTGACTTAATCCCTTATCGGCGATGTTGTTTTTGCTTTACCTGCCTGTCAGACAGTAGCAAAAAGCATCTTTCCATTCTTACGCTGATTCAGATTTTAGCCATAAAAAAACCCGCCGAAGCGGGTTTTTCGCAAATTGTATTCTGCCAGAGCAGAAAGCAATTAACGTTTGGAGAACTGCGGACGACGACGTGCTTTACGCAGACCGACTTTCTTACGTTCAACCTGACGAGCGTCACGAGTAACGAAGCCAGCTTTACGCAGTTCAGAACGCAGGGACTCGTCGTACTCCATCAGAGCGCGGGTGATACCGTGACGGATCGCACCAGCCTGACCAGAGATACCACCACCTTTAACGGTGATGTACAGATCCAGTTTCTCAACCATGTCGACCAGTTCCAGCGGCTGACGAACTACCATGCGGGCAGTTTCACGACCGAAGTACTGTTCCAGAGAACGTTGGTTGATAACGATTTTGCCGTTGCCCGGTTTGATGAAAACGCGAGCTGCGGAACTTTTGCGGCGACCAGTGCCGTAGTATTGATTTTCAGCCATTGCCTATAATCCCGATTAGATGTCAAGAACTTGCGGTTGCTGTGCCGCGTGGTTGTGCTCGTTACCCGCGTAAACTTTCAGTTTACGGAACATAGCACGACCCAGCGGGCCTTTTGGCAACATGCCTTTAACCGCGATTTCAATCACACGCTCAGGACGGCGAGCAATCATCTCTTCAAAGGTCGCTTGTTTGATACCACCGATGTGACCGGTGTGATGATAGTACACTTTGTCAGTACGCTTGTTGCCGGTTACAGCAACTTTGTCAGCGTTCAGAACGATGATGTAATCACCAGTATCTACGTGCGGAGTGTATTCCGCTTTATGCTTACCGCGCAGGCGCAGAGCCAGTTCGGAAGCCAGACGGCCCAGAGTTTTACCGGTCGCGTCAACAACATACCAGTCGCGTTTTACGGTTTCTGGTTTAGCTGTAAAAGTTTTCATTAAAAGCTTACCCAATAAATAGTTACACGTTGGTGAACACCCAAACGTCTTCAATTGTTGAGGTTCACACGACAAAGTCCGGCAAACCTACCCCTTCGAATAGCCTATGCCAGCACACAAAAAGTTTTGGGAAAAAAACTTTCTTGTAACGTGGGGTCGCAAGATTATAGAGAAGTCGGGGTCAAAGATCGACCCCTTTTTGTGATTTGTGACAGGTTTTAACCCGCCAAATGCTCGCGCTTCAAATACTCTTCGCTTTGCATCTCTTGCAGACGTGACAGGCAACGCTGGAACTCAAACTTCAGCCGCTCGCCCTGATAAATTTCATACAAAGGTACTTCCGCGCTCACCACTAGCTTGACATGGCGCTCGTAAAATTCATCCACCAGCGCAATGAAACGCCGCGCTTCACTCTCCATCAACCGCGTCATGACAGGAACATCAAACAACATCACCGTGTGAAACAGACGTGAGAGCGCAATATAGTCATGCTGGCTGCGGGCATCGACGCACAGCGTGGTAAATGACACCGCCAGCGTCTGGTTTTCTACGCCCATTGTCGCCAGCGGTCGATGATTGATTTCCAGCGTAGGGGCTTGTTCTCGTTTTGCACCTGCCAGCGCCAGCCACAGCTTATCCATCTGCTCATGCGTTTCATCATTAAGCGGCGACAGCCACAGATGCGCCTGAGTAAGGGTACGCAGCCGATAATCAACACCGGCGTCCACGTTCATTACATCACAATGCTGTTTAATGGCATCGATTGCAGGCAGAAAACGCGCACGTTGCAGGCCATTTCGATAAAGCTCATCCGGCGGAATATTTGACGTTGCTACCAGCGTTATGCCGCGAGCAAACAATGCTTTCATCAGGCCACCCAGCAGCATGGCATCGGTAATATCAGAAACAAAAAATTCATCAAAACAGAGCACGTCAGTTTCGGCTTTGAAACGATCGGCAATAATTTCCAGCGGATCGCTCTGCCCTTGCAATGCGGTTAATTCTTCATGCACCCGCAGCATAAAACGGTGAAAATGCAGCCGCTGTTTTCGCTCTCCCGGCAAACTTTGATAGAAAAGATCCATCAGCCAGGTTTTCCCGCGCCCTACACCGCCCCACATATATAAGCCACGCACCGGCGCGTTGCTTGTATCTTCGCGCTTCCCCCACAGTTTCCCGACCCGTGCCATTAGCCCGCTAGCCCTGGGGACTGGCGGCGTGCTGTTGATTAATTCCTGGTAGATAATCTCCAGCCGACTGACGGCCTCTTTTTGTACGTCATCGGGTTGATGGCT
>Ga0209547_100127_pt1 | contig 14517 bp, 19 predicted proteins | sample UppTromicrDC3115_FD_185843 | JGI IMG/M metagenome (GOLD analysis project Ga0209547, IMG submission 185843) | Upper troposphere microbial communities from Oklahoma, USA - DC3-115 (SPAdes) (version 2) | ecosystem: Environmental > Air > Outdoor Air > Unclassified | place: USA: Oklahoma | collected...
TTTACGCACCTCTTTTCCTAACAAAACGCCAGCCATCTCAAAATTAGAACTAGTGTTAGACATATATCCAAGCTTATCTCTTATTTTAAGATACATCTACTGTCTGGTATTTCAGGGGGCCAGCTCAAGACCTTAATAAATCTTAATATCGCGAGTTGACACACTTGACACTTTTTCGCGAAAAACCTTATCAAACCTTAGCATTTCTAAGCATAGCAACTTGACACTTTTCGCGATTTTTTCGGCTTTTTGACGTGGTAAATCTGGCACAAACCCAGTAATGGCGGGGCTTACAGCGAGGTTGACACTTTTTCGCGTTCAGAGTGTAAAGTGTCAACCTGGCAAGCTGCTCAACTTGACACTTTTTGATGTCATTGATGGTCTGATTTTTCCCATTCAGCCAGGGCGTTTAGTCCGGCTTCGCTCCAGTTATCCAGCTCGTCAGGACAAGCATCAGCCACATAACAGACCTCACGTCGCAGCGTACCAATCACCAGTTCGGCATTCTGCCTGAGATCATATTGCTCGAAATAAAACTCAGCATCGCCGACATCCATCCAAATCCCGCCATCATCAAGAAATTGCACTTCCCAGTCTAATTCCCCGGCAGCATCCAGCACACGTTGCTGTATGTCGTCGTCCGTTACTGGCGCAGGGATTATACCGTCTCTGGCCTTAACTGCTTTCCAGAACTCGCCCCACGTCATTTCCAGCGTTCTCTCTGGCCACATTTCAGAAACTGCGTCTTTTCCCTGTGCTGGTGGGCTGTTCCGCTGCTCTGTCGCTTCCACATCGATTTTTTTACCGGACATGACCACTTCGCCTTTCTCGATCCAGTCGTAAACTGTCTGGCGGCTTACGCCTTTGTGTTTAGCATATTCTGCTTTACTCATTAGCATGGGTATTACCTCGGCATAAGCCCCGAAAATCCGGCCAGTTGAGCGACTATGTCGGAGCCTGGTTTTTGAAGAATATCAAGCTTAACGTTCTGATTATTATTTCCTGCTGTAGGGACAATCCCACGATTCATAGCCAGCGCCCGGATCACATCTTCAACACTTACAGCTTTAGCGGCAGCACCATTTTCATGGTTAATAATGCCCTGAATTAGCTTTTTCATGACCTCAAAATTAGAACCATCAATTTTCTCCTTAACACCTAATCCGGTGTACTGAGAGAGATAGCTTTTATAGGACGATGTGTTATTTCCATCAGATGAAGGGGCATAAATATCAATAATCTGATCAATCGTATTTTTGCCGCGTTTCAGGTATAGCATGACCTGCCGATCTAAGGCGGCGATACCTTCCAGCATCGTCGGAAAGCTGGCAAAACGGGCATTTGGCCCTGATTCCAGGGTCGCCCCTTTTTGTCCTGCGAAATTAAGGTTTCCGGGATTGTTATTCCTGATCCCTCTGGATAAATATGCTGACCTGTTTACATTGTTAGAATATTTCTGCAATCCTCCAGGCCAGACCTTACCCGGATTGTTTTTTTGCCACTCCTGTACTTCGTTAAAATAATCAAAGTTGAAACGTCCCTCCAGTCCTTTCATTTCCTCACTGGTTGTTGGTGTGTTATTTGTAGGAATAGCCAATCCTGCGACCGTTCCGGCTGTAGCCCCAAGAAGGCTTCCGCCTACAACACGGGCGGCAACTCCGGTTGTTGTAGCTGCCACAGCACCAACTCTTGATGGCCCCGCAAGCACTGCGGCCCCAAAAAGCCAGGGATGTTCAACGGCAAAACCAACAAATCCGCTAAGTGCCTTGGTGACCTTTGCAACGTTTTCGGCAAAATTGTTCAGGTCGTTATTAAAATCCGGGCCATTAACGTACTTACCAAGTTTATCCAGCCCCGTTTCAACATCAGTCAGAATCCTTTTAAAGTTCTCACCATTCATGAAATTCAGGGCAGCATTCGTGACGCCATTAGATATTCCAATCAGTTGTTCAGAATTACCCGACATCGCTCCCTGAAACCCACTGGTAAGCCGATCCCAGTTATTTTCTAATTTGCTGGTAAGATTCTGATACTGGCTTGTATGTCCAGAAGTGAGCAACGAATCATTCTGCGCTGCACGTAACGAAAACTCTTTGTTGAGTTCAGGTATTTTGTCCTGATATTTGACTAACTGGTTAGTAAGACCAAAATTTACCCATCCAAGCCCTCTTCCCCTGAGCATACTCTGGGTAAGACCACTTCCCTGATATTCCTTTGCCAGCTCTGCAACCTTTTTCAGGAATACAGGCAGGTTTTCAGTCGCGTTTTTATCAGGATTAATCCCCAGATGAAGCAGGCCAACGCGGGCGGGGTGTTCTTGATCATTTTGCGCGGCTGCCAGTGTATTGAGCACATTGCCAACACCGGAAAAATAAGGTGAATAGGTACTCTCTGCCGCCTTTAATTCTCCCGGCGTTGCCACCAGCTCATCTGCATTTTTCTGTTTCTCTACAACACTACGAGACATCATGCCAAAGCCAAACGGCCCGGCAACGCCCATAACCGCAAGTTTTGTCCCCCACGATACGGTTGTTTTAAACAGGTTGTTTAATCTCGAAGTGGTCGTCTGTAGCGTAGAATTGATCTGCTTGTAAGTTTTCAGCGTCTGTTGGGCATTTTTCCCCAGCCCGCTGAGATACTTATCAAACATCGTTTCGCCGCGACCTTTATAGTTGCTTACGAACGAATCTGCTGTTTTTCCACTGCCGACAAAGCGCCCTTTTTCGTCCCTCACTCTCCCGGATACATCCGGTCCTGTCCGACCAGATTTTGCCGCCACGGGTAAGCCTGCCCCCACGCTGCGCCCACTTTGCCCCGGTATTTTCATCGGCGTTCCGGCAGGGCCGATCATCAGCCCGTTGCGATACTTTTCAAAAATTGCCTCAAGCCGTTTGAGGTGTTCTTCATTAACGTCCAGCGTCAGAACTGGCATCTGATTACCTGACATTACAATACTCCTGCGGGATTTTTGAATTTGAGCAGCTCACGAAACTGAGCTGCTGTTTTTACATTCAGACCGGAATCTGCACAGATGTCTCTGAATCCGGCTCCGGCTGAGTAGTCGAGGATGTCGCTGATGACGTGTTCGCCGTCGCGCCAGAACTGACGGCAGGCTTCAATGTCGGCAATGAATCGATCCATTCCGTAAGACTCAAGGACGAGCATTGAGTGCTCCATATTCCATTCACCGCATCCATAGTCCCCTTCGTCTGCTCCGGGGAATTTATCGACGAGACGCATGTAAAAAAAACAAGTTCACCCGCCACTTCGTCCAAATCAACGATTTCACGCTCCAGCGCCATATCGAGAGGGATTGTGTCGTAGCCTTTGCCCTCCACTGGATAAACAAGGTTTGCCAGGCGAATAATTTCGTTTATGAGCGTATTACGTATGCCTTTCTCCCCATCCCATAAACCGGAGTCACGGGAGATTTTCTCCAGCATAAGGCAGGCAACGCGCGGACCCGCAACAACACCAAGACCTTCAGAAAAAATGGCAGAAAAGGTTTTACTCAGGATGAAGAAATGCTCTTTAAACACCTCTTTGCTGATCGGCGTGGCATGGAGCCAGCCATTACCCTTTTCAGTGCGCACAGGGATAATCAGATTTAAGTTTTTAGCAATTTTCATGATTCACTCACTCTGTTTTTTTTCAGTTGATCCAGCCGCCCGGATATTTCTTCCAGTTTTTCCAGAGCTGGCTTGCAGGCCGCATCAATAACTTCACGGACCATTCCGGCGAGCTGTTCTTCTTCTGTCGGCGTTGTTACTTCCACACCTGATGGTTTCCCGCCCTTATCCCATACGCCCAACGGTACGAGCGCAACGTGATCGATAAGAAATGGCGTACCCTCAATGAAAAAATTGTCCTCGCCCATTACATCAGGAACTTCTGCCCCACCGGACGCACCACAAAACACAACCGACGGGCTGGTGGATACCTCCCCCCGTGCTTTCTGGATGTAATCGATGATTTCCTGTCCGTAAATCCGGCATACGCCCCACACCTCGTCACCGCGAATATACGGCAACATAACGGTGCCAATAATGCGCGACCGTTCGCCCACGTCTTCAAGGGTTTTGCTTTCGGGATGGTCGATAATGACGGGTACTCCGGCGCAACGTTCCAGGAACTGCGGATTGAGATAAGTTTGCGGTGAACGCCAGACAAATTCTTTTTCTTCGGCGCGGTAGGCCATGCCAGTCCCTGTAATACGCAGGTTAACCAGCCACATGTTGGAGAACTGATAAGGCGACGGTAGCTGACCGTCCCGAATCTGCTTTGCCGCCTCAATTTCTGTTAAAAGCATAATGTCACCCGGTTATAATCAATAAGCCCCACCAAATCCGGCAGGGCTGAAATCAGCACTTTTTTCATGCCCCCGAGAGGCTTGCAGTGTTAATTTTGACCAGGCGACGGGGAGGGATTTTGAAAGCACTAAGCCAGTTATTCGGATCTCCCTGATATTCAGTAATCCGGCGTCCGGCTTCATCCATTCTTACGGTTTTACGCAAATAGCCCGGCGTATTTTCCACGGCCCACTGAACACTGTCTTTTGCAGCCTGGTAAATCTGATCTTCCAGCACCGCCAGCGTTGCAGAATCTGAAACGGAACGAATATCCACATCACTGAATTTTTTAGCCAGCTTCTGTGCGCCAATTAATGCACGCTTGCGGTAATCCATCGACTTTTCACCAGCAAACGGGGCCGGAGCGCGACGGCCCATATTGCTGTATGCGGAATCCGCTTTAGCCTGGGCTTCTGCCAGTGAGGATTCATCTTCGACTGACGCGACGATGTTTTTATTCGCGTCATCCTCGTCCGCTTTTGTGAAATCCTGTGCGGGGATCGCATTCAGAATTTCGATAATCTCCTGCGGAGTGCTGCCCTGCGACTCTGACAGAGCGTTAACCACCTCCATCAGTTTTAATCGCAAATCTTCTTTGCTTGCTGGCATTTTTACCACCTCTCTTTTTTCACCAAAAAATCACGACCATCAGGCCGGACGTTCTACGGGATAAAGCGCCCGCTGCATTAAACGCCGGGCGACCTCATGAATGCTCGGAGCAATCCCCAGCGGAGAATTGCGGCGTTCCTCGTCCTGGATGCGCTGTAATGCTTCAATCTGATCACGAGCGAGTAAAACGGGTTTCACGCTGGCTTTTCTCATAGTCATATCTCCTGAACAAAACAATGATTATGATTGCACAAACTGAAATGACGATCTACATCATTGCAATTTATGAAACGATAACGCATGATGATCGCGTTCTTCCCATTGACTTCAATCACCTGAAAAACAAAGCCCGCAACACTTCTGGCTGCGGGCTTTTTACTGGCACAAAAAAGCCGGGAAAAATCCCGGCCTCCGTCACTGACTGCAATTTTTCGATCCAGGGTATTTCCTGAATGCCTTACCATTGGGCTGATGTAATCCCATCCCGGCATGTGCCCGGCTGATGGTTTCGCGCACCTCCCCGAAATTATCCTGCCGTGCTGGTGGGCGTGCTGCCTTGTGGATACATTCCGCGCGACGTTTTGCCGCCTGTTCCCGTGCCTTGTCATCATTCGCCAGCATGATGACCTCAGCCCACCGCGCCGCCGCTCTGCGGTACAGGCCACGCGCTTCCAGTGCTTCTGCTTTGCTGTCGTGAATCATGCGCCTGTTTTCTCCTTTGCTGCCCGGCGCTGACGTTTGCGCTTCTCATTCAGCGCCATCAGCCGCGTTTCTGCGTCCTGTTGTTCCTGTGGTGTCACCTCGCCGCACGGCTGGCCTTTCAGGTCGTAGCGTACCCCACCAGCCATTAAGGCGCGGTAATAGCGCGGACACTGCGCATAAGATGCCAGCGTCGCACGTAATGCCCCTGGCCCGAATGCCAGCCCTCTGACGGCGATATCCTGCATCAGGTCGTCAAATATCCCCACCTTAAGCGGCTTCGGTGCTTCCCGGCTGAATAATTCAGGCCACAACTCAGTGAGGCGGTTAACGCGCCTGCGGTTTTTGCGCTGGCGTTTGGTCATATGCCGCCACGGTGTCGCCCCTGTGGGCTTCTGCTGCGCTTTCTGGTTACCGGGCATCACTTTATGCGCCGACGTGGTTTTATCCTGCTCCTGTGCCGCCTGCGTCGTTTTCTGCGGCGTGCCGTAAATGCCTTTAGGTTTTCTGTTAATGGTCAGCTTAGTCATGCTTTGCCCCATCGATGTTTCTGTTATATCGTCCACTCTCCTGATTTGTAAGATTCCCCGCTCAATACACTCTTAAGCTGCTTACGCGAAATATTGAATCGGCAATTCATCCTTCCTTCAGGCTTTATCTGATAACCAGCCGCGACCATTGCGGCAATTAGAGCACCGTTTGTGATATACGTCGGCTCCGTGGGTTTTCCGTTTGCCTTTGCTCTTATTTGATTCGCCCGTTCAACACAATGTTTCAGGCCGTAGGATGTCGGATTTTTACCGGGGAATGATGCAATTTTGCAGTCGGTAAGATTGTTCTCCCTTATCCAGCGCAAACAGCTTTTTGCCTCCTCCATAAAACAGACATAATCAAGCGGGTGCTCCCATGGCTTGTCACGGCTATACCGAACAAGACCATTGCGGTTAAAAAACGGGTATTTGGCAAGAATTACCGTTACTGCGTGTTTAATTTCCGTTTCGTCATCCTGATGTTCTCTTTCCGTTCCGTATGGGTAGTAATCGGAGCACCCGGGATAAATGCACCGTTTGCCACTGAAAGGCCATTGCTTCGCCATTTCAGGCGTTGAGTGATTACCGTCGTCCCGTTCGCGCTGTGCCTCTGTCCACTGGCTGGCGTATTCTGTGAAGCTCACTGGCTTACCCTGCCTCATCCAGTGCGCAATCATTATCAGAGTTCTGGTAAGGCTCTGAATATCGCCGCGTAGTCCACATGATGTCGCAAAACTTTTCAGTTCTTCACGCTCTATGTAAGTCATACCCTGAGGCATGTAACGTTCTGTTTTCATTTTTAACATTCCTGATTTTTTAATTCCTCACCCGTCGCCCGATGAGAATTTATGAAGTTAATAACAGTATGATTTTAAATGTATTTTTAAGTATTCACTTTAAAACCCCTATATATACGCAAATATGAGGCAAATAGTTAATTTTTAGTTAAAATTTTTATTTGTTTTATTTTTTACCTGTTTGTAATTTCCAGAGAATTTATTCTATTTACTCACTATCCCTCACATTTACTACTCACATTTATTATTTGCCCTATATTCAAAAATAGAAAATGCGAATACATTTAACTCTTTGTTTTTTAGTACAAAATTAACTCCTCACTTTTTGGTATATATACAGGTTGAGAAGTGAGGGAAACAGGGGTGATTTTTAAATATTCTCTGCCACCCTCACTTTTACGCCTCACTTTTTACAGTGGGCGCACGTCATCACCGTCAATAGCGATTACGCCGTCACCTTCCAGCTTGTACAGCCAGCGTCGGAAGTTTTTCATCTCATACCCCAGCTTTTTCATGTCATCGCGCAACAACGGGATAGTGCATTTATCGCCGCGTTGCGTGCGTGAACGGATACAGCCCCATAGCGCGACGTGATTCTCTGTCTTGTTAGCAGCGTACTCGATGCGCTCCAGTTCAACTGGCGGACGGGGCTTATCCTCCAGCACCAACGACGTGATTAACTCCCCGCCTTCATCCTTGAAAAGCTCAACCTCGCGCAAATCGCAAGCCATTTCTTTCAGTTCCTCCGCATCCTTCATCTTGGTACATGCGATAACCAGGGCTTCACTGCCTGCACCTTCACGGCGTATCCGGTACTCTGCATCCAGTGCTGCACGAAACGCACTGGAACCGCGCGCACCCTTTGTTTCATCCTTGCCGGAATGGTGAATTACCAGCACTGTAGCGCCTGTACGCCGTTTCAGTTCGTCACATCCATGGACAAATGCCCCCATATCCCGCGCATCATTTTCATCGCTGCCACCAAAGCAACGCGCCAGAGTATCCAGAATAATCATGCGTACAGGTTTACCCGTTTCCTGCTCAACCTGTCGGGCAGCAATAACCATTTCATCAACATCACTCGGTGCGGCCGGAAAAATTGGACGATTTACCAGGTACAGATTTTTCACCTGCTCACTGTTCACCAGTTCCCATGCCTTGATACGACGAGGAACACCGATCCCCCCCTCACCAACGACATACATCACCGCACCATGTACAACCCTGCGACCTGCCCACGGGATACCGGTAGCAACATGACACGCCCACGAACACGCAAGGAACGACTTATAAGAACCGCTCGCACCGTATGTGCTGCACAACGAATTAGCCGGAATCACACCCTTAACCACATAGCTAAGCTGTGAATCGTATCCTTCCGATCCAATGCTCATTGGTAGCGTGGTTTTTCGCTGGCTGTATTGCTCGTCAGTAAGCATTTCTTCGCGCTCTGCCTGTTCGCGGATCCGTTGCAGGTAGTCGCGCCAGTTCTCCGGCTCCTGGTCGGTGATACCTTTGTATAATTTCGCCTCCTGTACGCCAGCCAGTGCCAGTTTTTCAGCGATAGCATTGATCTGGATTGGTTCGATCTCCCCCGCGAGATAGACACGTGCAAAGCGGCGTTTCTCGTCAATAATGCGGATATTCGCCAGGTCTGCCAGTTGCTTTGGCCCCAGGTAAACAGGTGGCACATTATCGCCGTGTTTCCGTCCTTCGCTTTCAATCCAGTGTTGAGCATGGGAGTAAGCGTCCGTCCCGGCAAAAATGATTACCTCAGTGAATTTATCCTTCGGCTGATATTTCAAATTCGGTGCGTTTTTCACTTCTTACCTCCCGCAACCAACATTGCCCGGATTTTTTTAATATTCGTGGCTGCACGTCTCGCCACCGCCTGTTGTTTGTTTTCCACCAGAATAAAATCACGCTCAAACTGACGGCGCGGCATTACGCAGTCATATTCGTAAGCCTCACGGCGGTAGGTGATATTGCCTGGCATAACGTGACGAATAACCACTCGTCCCCCACGTCTGGTGTCGCGGTAAATATCTCCGTGTCTGATTTCAGGCCGAGCGGGGCCGCTGGCAGTAAAGCCAGAATTTTTCTTTTTCATGGTTTTATTTTCCTGTCAGCAGTTCCGGTTTTATTTCCGTACGAATACAAAGTTCAGAAAAAAATTCAGGAGAACCAACAATCTCATTACTTTTCAGTCGGCATTGTGATTTCACTTTCCCTTTATCCAGGTAAACCAGTACGCGTCCGGTGAAATCATCTGGCACACTCAGGGTAATTGTCATTGTTGCTTGCTGATTATCCATGATTCACCCCCTGAATAACCTGATAACCGCAATCGGTCAGTAATTTGATAAATTCCGGCAGTGTTCCGAAACAGCAATCATCACGCAGCCGTTCGCGGGATACTTCAACGCCGTTTTCGTAGTGACTCACCATGCGTCCGGTAAAATGCAGATCATCATCGTGATGGCTCGTTGACGGCTTAATCAGTCGCGCACGTTCCGCCAGTTCCAGCAATGCTTCAACGCTTCCGGCAATTGCACCATCCGGCAGGTGGTAATTACGCACTATGCGCCCGTTCTCCACATGGACCAGTAGCTGCCCGGTAAATTTCTCGTCAAACTGAATGCAGTTAAGGTCAGAAATTGACAGGTTATGCATGGTGCACCTCCTGGCGAATACGGGCGGCGAATACCATCACGCAGCCATCAGGAGATTGCTGGCGTGCTTCCTGTTCGCTGGTGGCCTCGATGTGAATCACGCGCGGTTGTGCCGTACTCAGGGCGATAAAACGCCAGATAAAATTGTTTTCGCATTTCTGAATAAACAGCGTGTTTTCTTCGCGCCCTTTCCATGTTGCCGAGATATAGCCCATGCCATTGAGCATCTCGCAGGCATCAACCAGCGTATCAGCGGCTACGTGTACAGTGTTTTTACCGTCAGCTATGCAATCACGGTGCACCGCCAGGAAGGTGTATATAAATTTAGGGTGAGTTTGGGTATGCTGTGTTCCAGCCATAATCGTTACCTCGTTTAACGGTTTGGTTAGAAGCCCGGTTAGTGTTCGCGCACTGCCGGGTTTCGTCGTTTTTATGAATCGATCATTGTGAGATACATGGCGACCATAATGTGAGATATACATTATATTGTGGTGATATACATTGCAAGTGTTTTTATATCTCACTTTTGTGTATAGTGATATACACATAACAAATTGGTGATTAACTATGTCTGTATACAAAAATGCAAAATCGCAAATGACAACGATCAGGGTTCCCCACGATGTTATGGAGGGCATGGAATCCGTAAAACTGGACGGCGAAAGCAACGCCGGATTCATCGTAACCGCCATGCGCGGTGAGATCGCCCGCCGCCAGGCAGAAGGAAGAGGAGAAAATCCCCTGGTTTCTTCGCTCGATGCACTGGCGCAGGTGGAAAAAATCGGTGTCAAAGCAGCCGAGGAGATCGGGCAACTCGTCACCGTCGCGCGTGAAGAACTCCAGCGGCGCAAGACCAAAGAACAGGAGTAGTTGATCAGCGCCGGGCGCCCAGAAAAAATCGTATCAGTCGCGCCACCAGCAAAATTTTTTGCTTTCCGGACAGCGTGGCCAACGGCATTTTGCAGCAAAATATTCTGCATTTCTGGTGTGCTGCGGCGATGGCGATCAGCGCCTTCACATTGAACGAACTTGTCGCTAAAATTCACCCATATAGCAAACATCGCGGTGCTGTAGGTAATTCGTTCACAAAGGCGCTCCGGCAACGGGGCGCTTTTTCTTTTTGTAACGGTCAGAGCGTTACACATGGCTGTTTTCCTCCATGCGACGGGCTAACCAACGCTGCGAAAGACGAATTAATTCAGCTTTCCGCTGGTGGTAGCCCTGGCCTAACTCAATCAGCGTGATATTGCTCTGCTCAAGGTAAGAAAGGTGCTCAAGCTGCAACGTGCTCATGTGGTCGCGTGGTTCGCCTGTGATGCCGTTCGCCTGCGCCCACTGTTTTGCAGTCATGCCACCCAGCACGATACGCGCCAGCATATTGGCTTCCGTGGTGTAGTGGTGCTGGAACGTGTTTTTACCCAGTTCAGCCCGGTACGCCTCCAGCGCGGCACACATTGGCTTAAAGTAGCTGGCAACGGTGATACGGGCTTTCAGTTCCCGGCGTAACGCTGCGGAACGCACTGGCGCTACCTTGTGTAGCTCCTCCTCGCATTTGATAAAGTACTGGCGAACGGCGCGGCCCTGTTCGGTACGTTCGACCATCGCCAGTTCTTTCGCCATGTTCACTGTGATGATGTACTCAAGAGCGGTTTGCTGGCGAGATTTTGCGCTCACCGGATCGGGTCGGCTCAAATATTCAACAACCTCATAATCCACGCCTTCCGTGAACCCGTATTCTTCAATGCGCCCCTTGATCCACGAACGGAAAACGCGCCCTACACCTAACGCCTTATGTAACGCTCTGGCGCTAACAATAGTGGTTTCACGCCCACCAATAACGCCGGAAATAACCGGAATAATTTCAGCGAAATTTTGCAGATTCTGGTTTTCAGGCCGAACGAAGCCCTGCCCCTGTACGGGCGTTTTTCGCAGTTTCATAAAAACTCCTGCTATCGAATTAAGTTACTTTTATTTGCTGGTGGATAGCTGGGGCGCCTGGCCCCGTAGCCATTTAATCAGGTAGCTGTTCCGCGTGATTCCGCAATACGCTGATTAATCCACTCGTCAATTTCACTCTCAACGAAAGCAATAGCTCGTGAGCCAATTTTAACTGATGCAGGAAATTTACCTTGCCCCATAAGGCGATAAATCCATGCCTTGCTATATCCAGTTCTACGCTGAACTTCTGTTAAACGAATAAGCGTATTTGACATATATTTACCTCATAACGTCTACTCAATTTGACGAGGTAATCATGGCACAGAAATAACGAATATTTTCATACCCTCAGGCCTAATGGTTACCGGAAGGAAATTAACCCTAAGGGTGATGGTAATCGGGAGGAAATCTACCCTAAGGGTGATGGTAAAATTGACGGGGAAGATAAAAAAATACCCTCAGGGTAACAGTAAATCACCCTCAGGGTATGCGGTATGGTGCGTTAATCCGGCTTTGCGTTCTTTTGGCTGTTGTCTCGGTTAATAGGGCAGGCAGTCCTCTCTATGAGCGTTGCAAGTGCATTACTTGCCCCCCACTGCTTAAGCTCCCTGGTTATCGCTTCTTGATTTCCCCTGGTGGCAAAATCATTTTCTGGATCGTAATTGGCCCACTCTCTGTTTCTAATCTCAATAGCCTTAGCTAATGGGTCTTTATCCCAGTATTTATATAAGTGTATCGGGCGCTCTTGCTCTAACTGCTCTATCCTTGCCCTTAACTCTGCGTTTTCTTTTTCCAGCATTGCGATTTGGGATAATAAATCATCCTCTGTACGCAACTCTTTCTTTTCAATATCGCGTCCTTGTGCCTCGTCATTTTCAGAAGAGTTAGCGCCTTCCAGCTTCGTTAACGCGTCAAGGACATCGGGAAAAATTGCGAAAATTTCACCCCTTATAAATCCAATGTTCTCAAATTCGGGATCTTCCCAATAACCGGACACCAGAAAACCATTTTCATCCCTCTCACCAGGTAAACAACCACGTTTCCGAACCGCATTCAGATTTCTATAAAGAACATCATAATCAAATTCATCCCGATACGGGTTACAAAAAGATTCCAACAGCTTAAATTCATTTACTGTGTACAGGCGGATATGTTCTCCGCTTATTCTCCTGAGTATCCAAGTTATGACATCTGAAACATCATAATCATCACCAGCGACCTTAAGCACGACCTCAAGAAATTCACGTAAAGAAATAAAATCTTTTTTGTATTCGTTTAATTCGGCATGAATATCAATCATACGCACACCTCAGCGTCCTCTACTGTAGTGGCTGTACCAGTCCGTCGAGGTGTACGGATTTTCGGGAGCGACCCTAGACACAGCCTTTTCTTTCGTCGCTCAAAGTCTACTACTGTATACGCAACCAGTCATCCACATTTTCCGAACTTGCCATGCACCACGTTACCGCCATGTTCGAGCGAATCCATATAGTCAGCGTACCACTGGAGCATCTCCCGGCGACCATCCAGATATTGCGCATGGTTGTATGTGCCACGAATTGAGTTTTTATCGACGTGTGCGAGCTGCGTCTCTATCCACGCGGTGTTATAGCCCTGCTCATGCAAAATGGTGCTCATGGTGTGCCGGAATCCATGACCAGTAACGCGCCCGGCATAGCCGATACGACGAATGAGCACATTCATCGCCATTTCACTCATTGGCTTACTGTGGTGAATACGACCGGGGAAAATAAACTGATACTGGCCTGTCATGTTTTTTAACTGCTCCAGTATTTTTATCGCCTGTTCTGGTAATGGCACACAATGCGGACGGCGCATCTTCATTCGCTCTTTAGGCACTTCCCACAAACGATTATCAAAATCGATCTCCTGCCATTCTGCCTGCCGTAATTCCCCGGGTCTGACACCTGTCAGAATTAATAGCCGCATTGCCAGTTTGACGATCTGGCTTCCGGTGTACGTATTAAAAACGCGGAAAAATTCCGGCAGTTCGTCGGCCTTCAAATAGGCGTAATGCTCTTTTTTATGTGGAGCAAATGCGCTCACCAGGTCAGGGGCTGGATTATATTCGGCGCGTCCGGTGATGATTGCGTACCGGAACACCTCGCCGCATCGCTGGCGAACCTTACGCAATTTTTCAGTCGCACCACGGTCATTAAGACGGGAAAGAACCGCCAGCAATTCCATCGGCTTAATTTCTGCGATCGGCCTACCACCAATGTACGGAAAAACATCTTTTTCAAACGTCTCGATCATTTCCTCGGCGTATGACGATGACCACCTGTCGATCCGCTTTTCGTACCATTCGCGAGCAATACCCTCAAAAGTATTGCCAAATTTGCTCGCCTGTTCTCGCTTTTGGGCTTTTCTGGCCTCACTTGGATTTATACCACCAGCAAGAAGCCTTTTAGCCTCATCCCTTGCCGCCCTGGCATCAGACAGAGACACATCAGGGTACACACCCAATGACAACATTTTGGGCTTTCCTGCAAACCTGTAGCGCAGTCGCCACCCTTTCGAACCGTTCGGCTCAATGAGCAACGAAAGCCCGTTACCGTCATTGAGTGTATAAGCCTTTTCTTTCGGCTTCGCGCGCCTGATGGCAAGGTCTGAAAGCAGCATGTGTATAGCTCCAAAAAATAAATTTTGTCCTATACGCATTACTATACACTTCTGTGTGTAGATTCTGGTAGTTGTGAGTAGACGTTAATAAACTATGTAAATGGCTGGAAGGTTTGATATTCGTGGGTTTGATGGACTTTAGTAGACGTTGAGAAATGTTTGTTTGGAGCGGGCGAAGGGAACAATACAACAAGCCAAAAGGCCAGTAATAAAGGCGAATTCGCGAGTTCTAAAATAAATTCTATACACATTTCTATACACATTTATCACTCGCTTGGGG
>Ga0209547_100129_pt1 | contig 14332 bp, 18 predicted proteins | sample UppTromicrDC3115_FD_185843 | JGI IMG/M metagenome (GOLD analysis project Ga0209547, IMG submission 185843) | Upper troposphere microbial communities from Oklahoma, USA - DC3-115 (SPAdes) (version 2) | ecosystem: Environmental > Air > Outdoor Air > Unclassified | place: USA: Oklahoma | collected...
AGATACCACCGCAGTAGTCTTCGCACAGACGGTCCATCCAGCCGAAGACACGGGGCTCCAGGGTCACCCACTGTGGAATGAGGCCAAAATGCTGCGGCCAGAAGCTGATGCGCTGTTCATCAGGGACGAGAGTAGCAACCAGCTGAGGTGGGTTATTCCCTGATGCAGCGGTTACGGAAACAGAAGGTGTGGTGGAATTATGCGTAACGGTTGTCATGAGATTATTCCTTATAAAAAGTAAATGAATGGAAGAATGTCCGGAGGCAGGGACGGAAGTGAGTCAGGACTGCGCTTTCAGGGAAAAGGCATCAGCGCATGCTCTCCAGCAGTGTTTCTGCCATCACCCACAACGCCCGGTTGAGCTTAATGTCGGTGTCGATGCTGTGAATGGTACGGGTATGGATACGTTTTCCTCTGGCACTGCGACCGGAAATCCCGCCTTTCAGCATATTCTCCTGGATGGTCTGATAAGCACTCCACAGGTCCTTACCGTAATCCTCCCGGCGTCGTGGCGTCAGAATGTCGGCGGTGGTGACGGGCTGATGTTCGTCACCATAACGGTAAGTCAGTGCCGCCTGTGCCAGCGCCTGGCGTGCCGGTGGCGGCAGGACCAGCGACTGCATGGCATCACGCTTCTCCTCTATCCGGTCAAACACGCCCACCACCTCGTAAGCCCCTTCGATAACTTTCTCCACCACATTTCCCCGGTGTGGAACACGCACTTCCCCCAGAGACTGGCCACAGACGCACCCGTTCTGGCAGACGAACCTGAAGTAACCCGGCAGCATCTGGTAGCTGGAAGTACCGTCATGGGAGTTCAGCAGGATGATTTCAGGGACATGTTGTCCGTTTATCTCCCCGTCACGGCGCAGACGCAGCATGTGTTTGGTGTATCCCCGGCGGCCCGGGTCACGTACGCGGGTCTGGCAGGCAAAGAAGGGCTGAAAGCCTTCTCGCTGCAGGCTTTCCAGTACGGTGATGGTGGGAATGTACGCATAGCGTTCACTGCGGGAGGTATGCCGGTCTTCACCGAAAATACTGGGTACATAGTGCATCAGCTCTTCATGTGTCAGTGGACGGTCACGACGTATCTGGTTTGCAGCATAACCAAAACGACTGGCTAATCGCATGATTTGCTCCTTATGAATGAGTTAGCGGTATAAATGAAAAGGCCGCGTCTCCCGGAGAAGACGCGGCCTGATGGATGAAATGAAGACGTTTATTGCCTGAGAATTCCCTCACTGGCGAGATACGGATTTAGCTGTTTTCCGGCATCAGGTCAAAATTCCAGCACCGCCAGCGTAGCTGCCCTTCAGCATTGCGGATAACCAGCCGGAAATGCGTTCCCTGGTTATCTTCAATAAGCACATTGCGGTAAGCTGTTGTGACAGCCACCGCCTGTTCGCGTGAGAAAGAGCCTTCAGGTAATAAAAGAGATGTGCAATCTGGCATTCGGTTTGCTTTTTTTTGAAATAAAGTGTTGTTTCGTTAATTTTATTTCTGCGGGTATGAACAAATCAGTACCGTTTGTTTGGGGGATTGTCTGCATAATACATGACAGAGAAGACTATACCCCGTTCTGGAATATAGCCTGTCTGTAATTAATAAACTCTTCAATAAATGTGTGTTTATTTTTGTTTAAGGAGGTGTCATTATCATCTTAATAATGTATGTGTGTTTTTTTATGGGTGTGTGCGTGATAAGTGATATTACACTTCGAGTGGTGGATTAAAAATGTAATCGTGCAGAATAGTTTGTCGTGAGCATCCACGAAGTAATATCATCTGTGTTCGAAATGCTGCATATACAGCATTTAATGCATGTTTTATATGTAACATTGTTATAACTTTTATCGATGTAAGTAACTGAGCAAATAAAGTCAGGTGGTAATGTTTGGAGAGGCATGCTGAATCGGTGTAATTCAGCATGCTTTTGTTCCTTTAAATGGAATCTGATTGGAATTGCTCGCGTTCTTTTTTTAGTATTTCAAAAGCTTTATGAAAAGATGAGTGATCTATTTTAATAATAGAGGGGGGTATGTGTAATTTAACAAACCGCCCTGAAATATTCAGGATTTTATTTTTGTAATTATCCTGTTTTAATATTAGTTGGTCTATTTCATTTATTAATGTTTTTTTATCTCTTTGGGAATAAAAAAGGCCAACAAAAAAACCTCCTAAACGGGTTTTTTGTTCAGTTTTTATGTAATATAAACGTTCATATTGTGTTGGCATATGTTTTTTTGTTGCAACATCTTTGAAGCGCAAGTATTTAATATTGAGAAGATCGATTCTCAAAAGGTATTTGTTTCTATAATCATCTAAACTTTCAAAGGATAGTTGTAATAATTGGTACCAGATGTCTATATGAAAACGTACCTCGTTATTCCGATACCAAAGAAGATTGACATCGACTTTGTTAATAAAGATAAGATTTATATCGGCAGAATTATCGATATCTATAACATTATTCCATTTTTCTTTGAAAATGTCTGGAATTACATTTTCTACTCTTTTTTTAGCATGTTCTTTTAGTTCTTTGAGTGTGGTTGCTATTAAGTCCAAAAAAACACTTGTATATTCACCGGAGATTTTGTTGCTGGTATATAGTTCGCTAAAAGTTCGCGCACCATGAATTCGGCCATCAAGCATTCTGGAACGATGTCTTTTTCCACTATAAATCCAGTCACACGTCAACTCTATTTCTTCAGATAAAGGATAACTCCAACGTCTTTCGAATGTTTTGATTGTTTTTGGGGCGTTATTAAGAGATTTTTTTGCTTCTGCAATTTTGTCCTTAAATTTTTCCTCCAGTATGTTGCGTATAAATTCGGATTTATTGCATCCGCAAGCTTTGATTTCATTTTCGATTACAGAATAAAGTATTTCATCACCAATATGTACAATTATTTTATTTTTACTTGCCATTTATTTATACCCCCCCCCCTGAGAATATCCCTTATTTTTTAAGGGAGTCCCTTTTTCAGCGTAAACTTGTACAATGAAAGGGACTCCCTTTTGTTGCGTTAATGATAAATCAGTATGTTATCATAAAGCGATATTTCATGCCACTCTATGTCGGATGGGCGGTTCGTACATTTGTCAGTAAAAAAAGACGGATTTTGTTATGTACTGTTTCAGATACTTTTCTGCTGTATAGTCGGATCACCATACGACAAAATCATATACACTTTTACTATAAAAAATACGGCACAGAACAACATTCGTTGAGCAGTTGTCTGACGTCACTGACATGCTCCTGATGATACTAATTGGAGAGTAAAAAATAGAACATTACAAAAAAATACTGAGCTCAATACCTGATGAATACTGAAATCAGTAATACGTTTCTGTTATGTGTTATTGCATGTATTAATAATATAACAAATGTAACATAACAAATATACGCAAGCATATATAACTAACAATGTGATATACAACCACAATAAAACAGAAATACTTATAAGAGATTTATTCTGTATTGCTTATAACAACTGAAAGAGAAAAGTGTAATAAACATCGATTCCGTAATTCATTACTGCACTCTCAAATATTTTGAATTGGATAACGAGGATTCAGTAATGAGTAAAATCATCGACAGTTATGGGCCTTTAAATAAAAAACATGAACGACAAATTTATGCAACGATTGATGCAGCCATGCGAGATTATCCGCGATTACTGGTAGTACGTTTTGATTTAAGACTTCCGGGTGAAGAGTTACAAGATTGCTTAACTGACTACAGACCTGACCATGGCGTATGGTCCCGGTTTATTCGTTCACTTGTGGCCCAGATAAAAGCAAATATCAGGAGAAGAAAAAAACAAGGAAAAAGGGTTTATCCATGCAAAGTTAGATATATCGGGGTACGTGAATTTGATTCTTCAGGTACAAAACCACATTATCACGTATGTCTGTTACTGAACTACCTTATGTATCGTGGATTACATTTTAAACGTTCTGAGCACACTAACCAGAGATACCCAATCGGATTGCCACGAATGATAACTAATGCCTGGGTAAGGGCATTAAAGCTTGAAGATAAGAAGTATCACAAGTTGGTCTATTTTCCTGGGAATTGCGCCTGTTTTATTTTTTGTGAAGAGGATTTGGATGGGGTAGTTCAGCGAGTTTTGTATCTGGCTAAAACACGTAGTAAACACAATGAAGATGGCTGGCGTAATTTCTATTGTTCTCGCAGATAAAAATATTACTGAAATATGAATACTGAGAAGGAGTAATGCGTCAACGGAAAAATATCATCTCTGGCGCATCTCCGCATTTCTCAACAAATTACATGGAGATAATCTCATGGATAATCAGGAAAAGGTTACCAGTCTGCTTAATGATAAAATGGTTGATATGAAATTTATTACCGAATTTACCGGGTTAACAGATAAATGGTTTTACAAACTGATTAGCGAAGGACAATTTCCCAGACCAGTTAAATTAGGTCGTAGTTCCCGCTGGATGAAAAGTGAAGTGGAAGAATGGGTTCGGGAGTGTATTGCCTGTTCACGGGGGTGAACTCAGAAAATTCCCGTAATCCACGCCGAAACTCTTCGTATCATAAATTCCGCAATTAACACATGTAGTTCTAATCACCAGCTATCCTTTATTGAAAACAGATATTTCACGATATCCTGATGCTCATTAATCCAGCCGGATGGGGTTAACTGGCTGAAGGATGTCCGTTTTTCTGTTCGGCCATTTCGACGACGATGACAGCAACAGGTGAAGGAGCCTTCATCATCATTGCATCATGGCCTTCACCTGTGGGGAGCGCTATCTCAGTGAATGATGCTCCCGATAACTGTACTGACAAGGGAGAGCTGGCAGATGGGCTAACTGGCCATAAGGCAGACACTGCATCATTCCATTCTGCATCCGGAGTACTGAAGTTTTGTATACCCTGAAGCACGGAGAACATAACCATGCATTAATAATCCCGAACTTTCGCATCAGTGCGGTCAGTATTCGCCAGGCTTTCATTGCATGAACAAAGCTTCACACTGACTGCAGTGTTTCAACGCGTTCATTCAGAAATACGTCGGAGACGTGGATTCTCGGCAATGAGTTCGCGTCGGAATACCGCATTCAGCCCACCATACTGAAATGCAGTGATAATGTTAATTTTGTCTTCCGTACGCAGAGCCTCAATCATTGTATTCAACCACCGGGTTATTTCTTCATCTGACAGAGATTGCCTTTTCTGGAGCGACGGGTCACTGAAGGGGGCCCCTTCTCCCGTAATGAGCCAGGTGAGGGAATAACCAGTGTTTGCAGAAATTGCGGCCACGACATTAATACCTGGCAGAGTGCCGCTGTTAAGGTATTTCCTCACTGAGGCAGCAGAAAGGTTGCAGCTTCTGGCAAAAGACAAAACAGACTGCTTCCCAATGACCTCTTTAAGTCGTCCGGAAAAATTCTTCACGCCTGTTTGCTCATTGTTACTGGTATACCACACTGGAGTGTTGTTACATTTCATTTTTTCACCGCTTATCCATAATGTGTCAGATGTGACGTGCACTGGTGGTAAAAAAGTACGCAAAAATAACAATGAAGGCAAAGTTAAATTAATAATATGCACTATTGTGCGCATTTTGAGGTGGAGTGTTGTTACTGTGGTTTCTGTTGAGGTTGCTCTCATGGCTACTGTGCGGCGATAAAGAATCCCGGCAGACAACCTCTGGCTTCGTCATCGTTAAACCGTATCACCTGAAGATTTACTGGTGCTGGCGACATTTCCGAATATTTTCCTGCTGACATGTTCAGGTCGGCCAGCAGGCTGTTATTCCTTTCTGACTGATTTGTTGCAAAATGGCATCTGAGTCGCTCACAGTCTGGTCGTCAATCCGTGCTCTGATAGAGAGGAATACGCAATTTGTCATTCCATCCATATTGTTTATAACCGGCATTACACCGGTGTGGTGTGTTTTTCTGCGTGCCTGCACCGGTTCAGTAAAATCAGAAAAGGAACATTTCGTGCAAATAACCGAAGTATTATTTTCAGAGCCGGGAGACATCCGGCGTTTTGTTCAGCAGGCGGTGGACCACTGGCCGCATCTGCTGGCATTTCACTTCACGCTCCATTCGGCAGAAGGAAATATCAACGGGCAACAGATTCAGGCATTCTGTATTTCCTTTTATGAACGTATTACTGAGCGTAATCACACGGCCAGTCCATCCTCGCCGGTGGTGTTACGCTGGTTGCGGGAACAACATGGAGGAGCAACAATGCGATGCCTGTTGCTGCTCAGTCAGACGAGCATTTGCCATCCGCGGGTCAGTGTCACAGTTGATGAAGAATGTTCGCAAATGGTGGATTTACTGCAGCAGGCCTGGCGGGGGATGGATACGGGCGGACAATGCAGGGTGGAAAGGTGTTTTCAGGTTGCCCGGGGTGATACATCCGGTCAGTATGTTGCGTTAAAAGCAGTCGCATTGTCTCTGGGGTTACCGGTTGTGACCGCCATTACCCATCGTCCGGTACAGCGCTGTACATTGATTACAGCTCAGTGAATCAGCGCTGTTGTGCTGTCAATGTCAACGCCACGGTGTTTCGTCGGTCATTCAGCATCATCAGCCTCTTTCTGTTCCTGTGGTGTTTATCTCCCTGCACGGCTGCCCCCTTCAGGTCGTAACGGGCGCCACCTGCCATTAACGCACGGTAATAGCGCGGAGACTGCACATAAGGCGCCACTGCCGCGCGTAATGTACCAGCGCCACCAGTTCTCTGATATATCCTGCATCAGGTCGTCAGGTATCCCCACTTTAAGTTGTTTGGGTTTTTCCCGGTTGAATAACTCAGGCCAGAGTTCCACAAGGCGATTGATACGCTTACGGTTTTTACGCTGGCGTTTTGTCATATGTTGCCACGGTGTTTTATCAGCAGTTTTCTGTTTATTGTTTTGTGTGGTATCCGGTCACTGGTCTTCACGTTGTGTACTGTGTCCGTTTTATGCTACAGCGGCGTTGCCGGTGACTTACTGAAAATCCCCTGCGATTTACGGTTAATGGTCAGCGTTACCATCAGTATTGTTACCTCGTGCTGTCAGTGGAAGTGGTATCTCATCCGGGAACATATCTTCTCTTTGTAAGGTTTGTTGTTCCGGGGCTTTACATCAGTAAAATATGGTGCATTGTGCAGCCGGATAATACGGGGAAAAAATTATGCCAGGAAGGTCTGTGTGAGCAGGAAAAAAGAGAAGAGCACGCCCACGCCGCACGATGCTGCATTCAGGGCGTTTATGGCGTCGCCGGAAGTGGCGCGGGATTTTGTCACGATTCACCTTCCGGCGGAGTACCGTCAGCTGTGTGATTTATCAACGCTGCGACTGGAGCCCTGCACGTTTGTGGAGCAGGAGCTGAAGCAGTACGCGTGTGATGCGCTGTTCAGTATGAAGACCGTCAGTGGCGGTGATGGATATGTGTATTGCCTTGTGGAGCACCAGAGCACAGAAAACGCGTATATGGCCTTCAGAATGCTCAGATATGCGGTGGCGGCGATGCAGCGGCACTTTGAGCAGCACAAGGCGCTTCCGCTGGTGATACCGATGCTGTTTTACCATGGGGAGCGCAGTCCGTATCCGTACAGCATGAACTGGCTGGACTGTTTTGAGAATCCGGCACTTGCGACTAAAATCTACACAGGACCGTTTCATCTGGTGGATGTGACGGTGATGGATGACGATGAGATAATGCAACACCGCCGTCTGGGTGCGCTGACGCTGCTGATGAAGCACAGTCGCAGCCGTGACCTCATGATGCAGATGGACAGGCTGGTTGAGCTGATAGAACATTCGCTGAATGAAGAGCTGGCGCAGGTCCTGTTTCACTATCTGCTGAACGGCAGTGAGCATGTGACGGTGAGATTTTTGCAGACGCTGGCGCAGCGTCTGCCACAGCACGAGGGCAATATAATGACACTGGCTGAACGCATTGAGCAGAAAGGTCGTATGGAAGGTCGTATGGAAGGGCTCGAGGAAGGTAAGCTGGAAGGCAAACTGGAAACCGCCCGTAATATGCTGAATGCCGGGTTAAACCGGGAGATGGTGCGGGAACTGACAGGGCTTTCAGACGAACAGCTTGGTATGCTGAAGCACTAACAATGTGTTGTTGAGTGATGCCTCCAGGCAATTAGTAGCGGGAGGTGGTTGCTTCTTTTTTATGTTGTTCAGAATGGACAATTCTACTAATGAATATTGAAACTCTTCACAATGAGCTAGGTGTAACTGGCAAAGTTACTCTTTCCAAAACTGCATACCCAATTGAAGCCTTGCTAAAGGTAGCGTATGATTTCACTGGCGAATTCTACATATATATTGGTGAGAACGGTGAGAACTACGAAGTGAATATCGCTTTTGTTGATAACCGTAATCCATCTGCAGATGATGTGGTTGCTATGTGTGGTCGATTCATGAATGAGGTTTGTGACCAAACAGTTCGCCAGATCGTTCTAAAAGAAACAGGCGCTATTCGTGAAGCTATCGTCTCCGCTGCGTTTGTTGAAGCATCTAAGGGTATCGATAACAAACCAACTCTAGTACCTGGCGTTAGTGACAAGTACAAAGATGATCCGCTAAACATCTTGGTTCAGAAAGGCTAGTTATGAGTTTCACACTATCTCTGGCAACTTGCGACATGTCGGCTATCAGTGACGCACGCAAAGCATTTAAAGAGCACACTAAGGTTGATGTGCAGAAAAACCAAAGCACTGTATCTCTTCATTTCCGGGTGAACCAGGAATACGGCCTTGAAGAGAAGCAGCAAGTAATTGGTTCTTTTCTTAACTATGTTTTACAAGCTACGGTCATTAAAAGATTAATTATCGAGCATGGCTAAGTTCTTACCATTATCCGAATTCACCGATGTTGAAGGTTATTGTTTGATGCCTTTCAAGCTATCACGATTCTCGGAAACAAAGCACCTTATCAGTAATGACTTTGGCGAATGGACGCTTCTAAGTAACGAAGCGGTACAAGCATTGGTGAACAACCAACTGGACCCAACTTCAAAGCTTTACCGTGAACTGAAAGCTAAGCACTTCATTTACAGTGGTGACATAACGCTAGGTATGGAGATCTTGGCATCTAAGCTGAAGACCAAGAAAGACTTCATTGTCGGCTTCAGCAAGCTTCACATCTTCTGTATGACGCTACGTTGTAACCATAGCTGTTCTTACTGCCAGGTTAGCCGTAAGACAGAGAATGCGGACAAAGGTTGCTACGACATGAGTGATGAGGTTCTAGAGCGCTCTATCGACATCATGCTGCAGAGTCCATCTATGTCTGTCACTATGGAATTCCAGGGCGGTGAATCTCTACTAGCTTTGAGCCAAGTTAAGAAAGCGGTACTACTGGCGAAGGAAAAGAATGAGCGCGTAGGTAAAGAAATCGTATTTGTGATCTGTACGAACCTTACGAACGTTACTTACGAAGATCTAAAATTCTTCAAAGAGCATAACGTAGAAATCTCTACTTCTCTTGATGGCCATGCTGCGCTACACAACCTAAACCGTCCAACGTCGGGCGGTAACAGCTACGAAAAAGTAATCCGTAGCTTTGATATGGTTCGTAAGATATATGGTGAACTTCGCTTGTCTGCACTTATGACGACAACTAAAGAATCACTCAAGTACCCGAAAGAGATTATTGACGAGTATGTTCGCCAAGGCCTACACCAAATCTTTATCCGTGAACTGAACCCGTACGGTTTTGCGGAGAAAGCAGCGCGTCAGATCGGCTACACCACAGATCAATTCCTACAGTTCTATAAGGAAATGTTGGATTACATCATTGAAATAAACAAGAAAGGCATTCATTTTGAAGAGTGTTTCGCTGGTCTAATTCTGCGCAAGCTTCTGACACCTTGGAGCATTGGCTTTGTTGATCTGCAAAGCCCAACAGGAACCGGTTTCAACGTAACGCTGTACAACTACAACGGCAAGGTTTACCCAAGTGATGAATCCCGCATGATGGCCGAAACTGGCGATGATACTTTCTGCTTAGGCAATGTCTTGACAGATAGCTACGAGCAGTTGTTCTTTGGTGAGCCAATGCAACTAATCGCGTCAGCAGCTTTGAACGAAGCATTACCGGCTTGTAGCGATTGTGCTTACGCACCGTTTTGTGGTTCGGAGCCGGTTCGTCGCCTGCAGACCCAAGGTGATGTGGTTGGCCACCGTCCAACTGATTCATACTGCTACCGTAACAAAGCTATCATCCAGCACATTATTAACTTGTGGTCGAATGGTGATGAAGAAACACAAGCAATCATGTTGCGCTGGATGCGAGGTTAATTGTGGAAAAATTTAAAGTAGTGCTGAAGTCGGAGATGACCGGTATCCACGACGAGCAACTAGGTTTAGCTGTATGCTCATGGTCTGACGAGTACCTAGGTAAAAATGTACTGTACTACTACAAAGGTGGTGAGTTAGATCAAACGATGTTGGAGAAGGCTTCCCTTATTGTTACCAACCAACTAGTAGGGGATGTAAGCTTACCGGTGGTTAAGGTTGACTATGATTACTTGGTAGAAGGTTCGGTGCTGCAGATCGTACCAAGTGGTAAAATCCGCGTGATGTTCAACCCAGAGTCGGACAACAATGCGCTGTTCGTTACAGACGCTTGTAATAACTATTGTGTTATGTGCCCACAACCACCTAAGTCAGTATCAACTGAGCACTGTACTGATTACTTGCTAGAGATTGTATCTCTGATTCGTGAATGCGATGCACCAGAATCACTTGGTATCACTGGCGGTGAGCCGACGATGATTCGAGAAGGTTTGATCGAGGTGATTAGCAAGATATCAGAGAAATTTCCAGAAACAGTTATCCAATTGCTATCAAATGGCCGCTTCTTTGCTTACCGCGACTACACAAAAGAGTTGGGCGCTACGACTAAGAAATTGTTCATAGGTATCCCGCTATTTGGTGCAACTTCAGATCTCCACGATTACATTGTTCAAGCGAAAGGCGCATTTGAGCAAACTATCAATGGTATTTATGAGTGCAAGCGCCAAGGCATTGAAGTAGAACTGCGCGTAGTTCTTCACAAACATACTGTAGAAGAGTTGGATCTTTTAGTTGAGTTCATTCATCGTAACTTACCATTCGTGAACCACGTGGCCCTAATGGGTATGGAGAACATGGGGTTTGCGAAGATGAACTACAAAGGTTTGTGGATCGATCCGGTTGAGTACAAAGCAAAGCTATCCCGTGCGGTTAGGATGCTCACTCTGTTTGGTATGAACGTGTCTGTTTTCAACTTACCGTTTTGCCTTGTCGATCCATCAATTTGGAATCATTGTCGTCAAAGTATTAGTGATTTCAAAACTGAGTATCACCCATCTTGTGAATTGTGCAGGATGAAGTCTGAATGTGCCGGCTTCTTCTCCTCAACGAACGAAAAATTCTTGTTAACAGATACAATTAATATCGTGCCAGTGGAGGTATAATGAAACTACCATCTCTGAAGAAAAGTGGTGATAAATCACCTATTCGTAAAATCAAAAGCCTAGTTATCGGTGTTCTAGCAGCTACACTATCTTTCGGTGCAGCAGCAGCGCCAGCAAGTGCGCCAATCACCGAAGCTAGTTCTATCCTATCTACTTTACAAGTAAAAGACCAAGCACGTGTGATTAACCTAGCTCCGATTGAAGGTGAGAACCTACTAACGGCACATTACAGTCACCGTTCCCACTATAGCCACAGCTCACACAGCTCACACAGCTCACACAGCTCACACAGCAGCCACTACTCATACACGTACTAAGCAGCTATAACAAATAAAGTGTCGCGTAACCGACACTTTATTGGGGGGCCCCTATTAAGTTGTCAAGCATGTTATGACGCCTGCGGGGTATAAAAAGTACCGTCACGCATCATGGCGAACAGAACGTCGCAGCGCCGTCTTGCCAGGGCGATAAGCGCTTGGTTGTGTTCGTTTCCCCTGGCTCATTTTGCGTGTGTAGTAAGCCCTGGATATCGGATCTCTGAGCGCGGCGAAGGCCCGACAGGCAACCTCTGTGAGGAGTCTGGCTGCGCTCCTGACACCGACTCCGGGCATGCTGGTCAGGACCGGGTAAAGAGGGTGAGCAAGAACCCGTTGCTCTACCTCAAGAGCCACCTCGTCTCTTTGCTTACGCAGCGTGATGAGCTGGAGTGCCAGGCGTGGGAGAACAACGACAGCAGCATTCGTACCGGGGACGATGACGGTTTGCTGTGTCAGTGCCTGGGTGATATCTGCAGCAAGGCGTTTTCCCAGACGGGGCGCGAGTTTGCAGAGCTGGGTTGCCAGTTTTTCTCACCCAGTAAAGCGAGTTTTTCGGGTGAGGGATATCGCTGGAGAAGATCAAGTACTGCTGGATGAACCAGTCGCGGGCCGAGAACGCGCTCCAGAGCGGGTCAACAAGCCGCGGATGCGGTTGCTGGCCTGTGTTGTCTGTGCGGCAAGATCATCATCGAAGCCGCAAAGCATGGAGAGTTCGGCGATTTGTTCGTCGGCCAGTTTTAGAGAGCGAAGAGCATGAGGCAGAGTACGTGCTCGGCAATGATGGCCGCATCACGGGCATCGGTTTTGGCTTCACCGGAGTGCAAGTCGGCGATGGGTCGCATTGCCAGTCCTGGAAGGTTTCCGACAAGGACGCCTTCAGAGCGGGCAACGGCGACGAGTAACGTCCCGATGGTAGCAGGCTGGTCAACGACCAGCAGTATCTGTCCATGCTGTTTCAGGTCAGATATCAGCGCCCTGAGTTTGTTTTCGTCGTTGGGTAATGCTCTGTCGAACAAACGTTTACCTGAACGATTAACGGCAACGGCGTGATGGGGGTCTTTACCTACATCAACGCCAATAAAGACCTGGATTGATTCGTAATCGCTGGATTCGGTCATTGTGTCTCCCTGTTTATACGGGTTAACCAGATAACCTTGGGGAGCAGGCCCCGGCATCCACGTTACAGACGGTCCCGACATGGTGTCTGATCTGGCCCCTATCAGCGGTTACCAGCGCCCCACCAGACCCGGTGACATCACCCCCCGGCTCATGGACGACTGGGGGAAGTAATCATGCCGGGGCTGGCTAACACCCCATTATAAGGGGTACGAATAAAGTAACGGGGGAGGGAGTGGTTTGTAGTGGTTTACTGAATTTGTCCACCTAAACAGAGGTGATATTCTCACCTCAGAACAATATAGGTGCACAAATGAAAAGAAGAAATTTTAGTCCTGAATTCAAACGCGAATCCGCTCAACTGGTTGTTGACCAGAACTACACAGTGGCAAATGCCGCCAAAGCTATGGATATCGGCCTTTCCATGATGACAAGATGGGGCAAACAACTGCGTGATGAGCGTCAGGGAAAAACACCAAAAACCCCCGATAACTCCGGAACAAATCGGAATTCGTGAGCTAAAGAGAAAGCCACAACGAATAGAAAACGAAATATTAAAAAAGGCTACCGTGCTCTTGATGTCGGACTCCCTGAACAGTTCTCGATAATCGGGATGAGTCGCCCGGGGTTCCTAGAGAATATTTTATCCGGCTCCGGAGTTTACGTCACAGGAAGCAGTGCTGGTGTGTTTTTCCCGGAAGGCAGGTGACCCTCTTTCCTGTATTGACAGATTTCCCTCATTGACTCACTCCGAAAGGCTTGTTTCAGTTGTTTATCCCTATAACCGGAATGAGTGGTGAGATTTGTCTTATCAGCATGTGCCTCCTGCGTGTTGGTTATGCAACATCTTATAAACAATTCTTGCCAGTTTCTCCCCGTAATTTCCTGCCCCACATCATCAGTGATGAGCTTTTTTCATGCTTTAACCACCACTATTTTCATTGATTCGATAAGAAATTTCGATTAATCACGATCGATTTTGTCGATCGATACGATCGCATTTATTTGCTTAAGTTATCTTTCTCTCGATCTTAAAATTGACAAAACAGCCATCCCTTCAGATGAGGTGTTTTGTAACATGATGAAATTTAATGTTTTTTACATCTTTAGTTTTTGATAACGGCTTTTATGTAAGTAACAGATAATGTGATGAGGATGGGAGGGAGGTTGTATCCTCGTTGTTTTTTAACTACTTTCCAGAGAAACAGGTACAAAAAGATAGGTTGTTATGGTTTTGTTGCTATCAAGTGTAATATATCTGTTTAAGTTATTGCTTTTTTATGGCGCCATTATTTTATCTTATTGCGACAAAACTGAGCTGGCCCCCTGAAATACCAGACAGTAGATGTATCTTAAAATAAGAGATAAGCTTGGATATATGTCTAACACTAGTTCTAATTTTGAGATGGCTGGCGTTTTGTTAGGAAAAGAGGTGCGTAA
>Ga0209547_100130_pt1 | contig 14132 bp, 22 predicted proteins | sample UppTromicrDC3115_FD_185843 | JGI IMG/M metagenome (GOLD analysis project Ga0209547, IMG submission 185843) | Upper troposphere microbial communities from Oklahoma, USA - DC3-115 (SPAdes) (version 2) | ecosystem: Environmental > Air > Outdoor Air > Unclassified | place: USA: Oklahoma | collected...
CGCCCTGACTTTCCAGAACCATACGAACTGCCCGTTGACGGACTTCGGGGGAAAAACGAGTATTTTTAGTCATCCTGTTTACCTCTTTCTCAGGAAGTTTAGTCTCCAGGATTCCCGGGGCGGTTCAGTTTCCGTTCTGGTCAGAGTCCACTCTGAAACGCACATTTGCAAGCCTGAAATCACTTGGGGTTTTGCGTCGCGAGCAACTCAATAAATCGAAGCGTGACATGACCAACTTCTACACGATCAACTATGAAAGTGAGCTTTTAGAAGAGGTCAAAGTGAACGAATCCATCAGGTCAAAATGCACTTCTCCATCGGGTCAAAGTGACCTGATGGATGGGCGCAAAATGACACGATCCATTGGTTCAAAACGACACGCTGTCATCGGGTCAAAATGGCCCAATGATCTTACAGAGAATACAACAGAGATTACTACAGAGAATAAAACCTCTTCTCGTCCGGACGCTTCGCAACCGGACACGCAAACGGCTGAACAGGAGTTTTTAACTCGCCATCCTGATGCGGTTGTATTCAGCCCTAAAAAGCGCCAGTGGGGAACGCAGGATGATTTGACTTGCGCACAGTGGCTCTGGAAAAAAATCATCGCCCTGTACGAGCAGGCCGCCGAATGTGACGGCGAGGTGGTTCGTCCCAAAGAACCGAACTGGACAGCATGGGCAAACGAAATTCGCCTGATGTGTGTGCAGGATGGTCGTACTCACAAACAAATCTGCGAGATGTACAGCCGCGTCAGCCGCGATCCGTTCTGGTGCCGTAACGTGCTCAGCCCGTCGAAGTTGCGGGAAAAATGGGATGAGCTTTCCCTGCGCTTATCGCCGTCCGTCAGCACGCACACAGAAAAACGTGAAGACCCGTACTTCAAAGCCAGTTACGACAACGTGGACTACAGCCAGATCCCGGCAGGATTCAGGGGGTGATCATGAGTCTTTTGAATGAAGTTCAGAAATTCATTGAAGCCCATCCGGGGTGTACTTCCGGAGACATTGCGGATGCTTTTGCAGGTTACTCACGGCAGCGCGTTCTGCAGTCAGCAAGCAAGTTACGTCAGAGTGGGCGTGTGGCTCACCGTTGTGAAGGAGATACACGCAGACATTTCCCGCGCCTGACTGAGAGAGCGCAGGAGCCGGAACCACAACCAGTTCGTGAAACCAGACCTGTGCGCAAGTTCTATGTCGGCACTAACGACCCCCGGGTGATTTTGTGCCTGACCCGCCAGGCTGAAGAACTGGAGTCGAGGGGCTTATACCGTCGTGCTGCAACGGTGTGGATGGCGGCATTCCGTGAAAGCCACTCCCAGCCAGAACGAAACAATTTTCTGGCGCGTCGTGAACGGTGTTTACGGAAAAGCAGTAAGCGGGCTGCATCAGGTGAAGAGTGGTATCTCTCAGGGAATTACGTGGGGGCTTAATGAGTAATAAATATTGCCAGGCGCTGGCGGAACTGCGGAACAAACCAGCCCATGAACTGAAGGAAGTGGGCGATCAGTGGCGCACGCCGGACAACATTTTCTGGGGAATTAACACCCTGTTTGGCCCGTTTGTTCTGGATCTGTTCACTGACGGTGATAACGCCAAATGTGCTGCGTATTACACGGCGGAAGACAACGCGCTGGCGCATGACTGGTCAGAACGCCTTGCGGAGCTTAAAGGTGCTGCCTTTGGTAATCCCCCATACAGCCGCGCCAGTCAGCATGAGGGGCAATACATCACCGGCATGCGTTACATCATGAAGCATGCCAGTGCCATGCGTGATAAAGGCGGGCGCTATGTTTTCCTGATCAAAGCTGCCACCAGCGAAGTGTGGTGGCCGGAAGATGCAGATCATATTGCTTTTATTCGCGGGCGTATTGGTTTTGAACTGCCTGCCTGGTTTATCCCGAAGGATGAGAAGCAGGTGCCGACAGGCGCTTTCTTCGCTGGTGCTATTGCTGTTTTCGACAAGACCTGGAAGGGACCGGCAATCAGCTACATCGGGCGCGATGAACTTGAGGCATGTGGTGAGGCCTTTCTGGCGCAGGTTCGCCAGCAGGCAGAAAAACTGGTCAGGGAGATGGCGGCATGACGACGTTAACTCAATGCCAGCAGCAGGTGCTGGATATGCTGATTTCTTATCAGAAAGAACGTGGCTTCCCGCCAACCAATCAGGAGGTGGCAACCATGCTGGGATACCGTTCAGTGAATGCAGCGGTGGAGCATCTTCGCGCACTGGAGAAAAAAGGCGTCATCACGATAAAGCGTGGCGTGGCCCGGGGCATCACGCTTCATACCGCGGTGAAGGACGACGACAGCGAGGCGGTCGGGATTATCCGCGCACTGCTTGCCGGTGAGGCAAACGCCAGGCTGCGTGCAGCCCACTGGTTACATGAGAGGGGCCTGAAAGTATGAAGCTAATACTGCCTTTTCCGCCCAGCGTGAACACGTACTGGCGACACCCCAACAAAGGGGCGCTTGCAGGTAAGAGCCTGATAAGCGCGGCGGGGCGAAAATTCCAGAGCGCAGCGTGTGCAGCCATCATTGAGCAGTTACGTCGTTTGCCGAAACCAACGTCGGCACCAGCTTCAGTGGAGATCGTGTTGTTTCCTCCGGATAACCGGCTTCGCGATCTGGACAACTATAACAAGGCGCTGTTTGACGCCCTGACCCACGCGGGTGTGTGGGTGGACGACAGCCAGGTGAAAAGAATGCTGGTGGAGTGGGGGCCGGTTATCCCGGAAGGGAAGGTCGAAATCACTATCAGTAAGTACGAGAAAACGGCGGGTGCAGCCGCCTGATTAAGAGGAGAAACGAAGTATGAATAATCTGATGGTTATTGATGGTATTGAAGTTCGTCGTGATGCTTATGGGCGTTACAGCCTGAACGATCTGCATCGCGCAGCAGTAGCATCTGGTGCAAATGCCAGAACCAAGGAGCCAGGAAAGTTTCTTTCCAGCCAACAAACTGTTGAGCTTGTTCATGAATTAACCAACACCCAGAATTTGGGTGTTGACCCGGTGAGTGTGATTCATGGGGGAAATGAACGGGGAACGTATGTCTGTAAGGAACTGGTGTATGCCTATGCAATGTGGATCAGCCCGTCATTCCATCTGAAGGTGATCCGTACTTTCGATATGGTAACCAGCACACCGGAAAAATTATCCGGGCAGGCTGCTGACAAGATGCAGGCTGGCGTGATTTTGCTGGACTTTATGCGCCGGGAGTTAAACCTGTCTAACTCTTCAGTGCTTGGTGCCTGTCAGAAACTCCAGGAGGCTGTTGGCTTACCGAATCTGGCTCCGCGCTATGCCATTGATGCTCCTGCCGATGCACCCGATGGCTCAAGTCGCCCTACGCTGTCACTGAGTGCACTGCTGAAGCAGTATGGTATCCGCCTGACGGCTAATCAGGCATATCACCAGATGGTGAAACTGGGGATCGTCGAACAGCGCGAACGATACAGCCGTACCGCGATTAATAACATCAAAAAATTCTGGTCGCTGACGGCGAAAGGCTGCATGTTCGGCAAGAACATCACCAGTCCGGCAAATCCGCGTGAGACGCAGCCGCATTTCTTCGAATCCCGATTCCCTGAGCTGTTAAAGCTGCTCGATACCGTTCATTGAGGTGACCGTGAGAGCACTACTGACCCCTGAAATTGCCCCGCGTATGGGGATCGTATTGTTCAGGCCAGGTTCAGAGCTGATGCCCCTGTTTATGCAGGGGCGTGTCCTGCTGGAGCCTGAGCCAGAACGTTATTCATCTTTTGCCAGTGGTGCCGTTCCGGCGGCATCACAACCGCTGGCGGATGATCCTGCTGTTCGGGCCGTGTTTCGCAATGAGGCAGTGATCCGTCGTGCTGGTGGCGTGGAATGTCTTGAAAGCTGGTTACTTCGTGAAAAAGGCTGCCAGTGGCCTCATTCCGACTGGCACAGCGAGAACATGACAACAATGCGACACGCTCCGGGCGCAATCCGTCTGTGCTGGCACTGCGATAACCAGCTGCGCGATCAGTTCACGGAACGGCTGGAATCAATGGCAACGGATAACTGTGCCCGCTGGGTGTTGTCTGTTGTGCGTCGGGATCTCGGTTTTGATGACAGTCACGTTGTGACAATGCCGGAACTGTGCTGGTGGCTGGTTCGTAATGATCTGGCGGATGCCTTACCGGAAAGCGCAGCCCGTAAGGCACTGAGATTACCGAATCCTGTTGTGCCGTCTGTCACCCGGGAAAGTGACCTTGTGCCTTCGGTTCCTGCCACCAGCATCATCCAGGATAAGGCGAAAAAGGTGCTGGCGCTGAAAGTGGATCCGGAGTCTTTTATGTTACGCCCAAAACGTCGCCGCTGGGTTAATGAAAAGTACACGCGCTGGGTTAAGACACAGCCGTGCGCATGTTGTGGAAAGCCTGCTGATGATCCTCACCACCTGATAGGCCACGGTCAGGGGGGAATGGGTACAAAAGCGCATGACCTCTTTGTGTTGCCTTTGTGCAGAAAGCATCACGACGAGCTGCATGCGGATACCGTGGCATTTGAAGAGAAGTATGGCTCCCAGCTGGAGCTGATATTTCGTTTTATCGATCGTGCGCTGGCAATAGGCGTACTGGCGTAAGTGGAGAACGAGCATGAACCTTGAAGCCTTACCAAAATATTACTCCCCAAAATCTCCAAAATTGAGCGATGACGCACCGGCGACAGGCTCGGGTGGTTTAACAATTACGGATGTGATGGCTGCGCAGGGGATGGTGCAGTCGAAAGCACCGCTTGGGTTTGCCTTATTCCTGGCAAAAGTTGGTGTTCAGGATCCTCAGTTTGCGATTGAAGGTCTGCTCAATTACGCGATGGCACTGGATAACCCGACATTGAACAAATTGAGTGAAGAAACCCGGTTACAGATCATCCCTTACCTTGTGAGTTTTGCCTTTGCTGATTATTCCAGGTCTGCGGCAAGTAAGGCTCGCTGTGAGCATTGTGCTGGTACTGGATTTCATAATGTATTGCGCGAAGTGGTGAAACACTCCAGAAGCGGGGAGTCTGTTATCAAGGAAGAGTGGGTGAAGGAACTATGTCAGCATTGTCATGGTAAGGGAGAAGTCAGCACAGCGTGCAGAGGGTGTAAGGGTAAAGGTATTGTCCTGGATGAAAAAAGAACCCGGCTTCATGGTACGCCTGTTTATAAGATTTGTGGGCGTTGCAATGGTAACCGGTTTAGCCGTTTACCAACCACACTGGCGCGGCATCATGTCCAGAAGCTGGTACCTGCCCTGACGGATTATCAGTGGTACAAAGGATATGCAGATGTCATTGATAAACTGGTTACAAAGTGCTGGCAGGAAGAAGCATATGCAGAGACACAATTGAGAAAAGTGACAAGATAAATGATTTTCGCCGAAGATGGCGACGTAATTCTTGCATTTTTCAAAAAATCTGGTTAGGATTCTCCTAACGATGGGCTTTGTATGTCTGCTGTTAACGAAATTATAACAAACCTCGCTTCGGCGGGGTTTTTGCTTTTCTGGAGGTCAATAATGCAGGGCGAAAAGCAGCAGCCATATTTTTTAACCCTGGTATGACTGTTGAACAGCTTGAAGACTGGCTGGAGCAGCAAAAGCTTCATCTAAGCCGCTATAACCGTCTGGTAAAAGAAAAAGCCGAGCTTGAAGAACGGCTCAGTGATATTTCTGTGGAAATTGAACGGATGTCTGCTGGTGGTTTTAACGGAAAGTTGAGTTTCCCCTAGGAGTCAAGTTCGCTTCTGAGAAATCATCAACAGGGTAGTGTTTGACTGAAATAATAAACAGACTGTCATTAAGATCCCTTCCCTCATATCTGAGAGGACCAACAGCAATTAAGAGGGGGCTAAATGTCCGATCCGATTTCCGGTACTGGGCTGGCTGGTGGTGCCCTGACGGGGGCCAGTGTTTATGGACTGCTGACCGGAACTGATTACGGCGTTGTATTTGGCGCATTTGCAGGGGCTGTATTCTACATAGCAACAGCAGCAGATCTGAGTGCATCACGCCGACTGGCATATTTTATCGTGTCATATATTGCCGGGATCCTGTGCTCTGGGTTGGTTGGCTCCAAGCTGGCGAACTTGACCGGATACAGTGATAAACCTCTGGATGCTATTGGTGCCGTAATCGTCTCTGCTTTAGCCGTTAAAATCCTGACATTCCTGAATAATCAGGATATCGGCTCGCTGGTGGCGCTCATAACACGCCGGGGAGGTTCAGGTGGAGCTAAATGACCCGACAGCAACTATAAATGCGCTGTTATGTGCTTGTGTTGTTATTACTCTGATGTTTTATCGTCGTGGTGATTCGCGGCATCGTCCTTGGGTTTCACGTTTAGCCTGGTTGATTACTGTTACATACAGTGCTGTTCCGTTGGCCTATCTCTGTGGGATTTATCCTCATTCCTCATGGCCCATTATCGTGGCGAACACTATTTTTCTTTCCGTGCTGGTGGCCGTCAGAGGCAACGTTGCACGTCTGGTTGATCATCTGAGGCACTAATGAACCAACAATTATTTCAAAAGGCGGCTGGTATTAGCGCCGGGCTGGCTGCGCGCTGGTTTCCGCACATTGATGCGGCGATGAAGGAATTCGGCATTACAGCACCAGCGGATCAGGCAATGTTTATCGCTCAGGTAGGCCATGAGTCGATGGGGTTTAGCGCCGTAGTTGAAAATTTTAACTACACACCATCTGCGCTGGTGGCGACGTTCGGAAAGAGGATCACACAGCAGCAGGCTGATGCCCTTGGTAGAACATCCGGACATGCAGCTCGTCAGGATGCTATTGCCAATCTGGTGTATAGCAACCGACTGGGTAACAAAGCACCCGGTGATGGCTGGAAATATCGTGGTAGAGGATTAATTCAAATCACTGGTCTCCGTAATTATTGCATCTGTGGCTACGCACTAAAACTCGACCTTGTTACCCAGCCTGAATTGCTGGAACAGGATGAATACGCCGCGCGCTCAGCTGCGTGGTTCTATGCTTCCCGCGGTTGCCTGCTTCATTCTGGCGACCTGGGACGCGTCACGCTGCTTATTAATGGCGGTAGTAACGGTCTGGATAAACGCCGCGCGCTGTTTAACCTGGCGAAATCGGTGCTGGTGTGAGGGACGGCGGCAAGTTATCCAAGCACCCATGTAATTTAAAAAACTGGGTAGAAAGAGATGGACCGCAGGAAGAATGGCTGCTATTCTTCAGTTACTTTCGCTGGAGATGTATGGAATGCTTAAAAAAGCGACAATTAATATAAAAACTGATGAGATAAATCTCTATCAAGGAGACTGTCTTGAGTTGCTAACCATGATGGACGATTCTTCTGTAGATCTCATCGTTACTTCACCACCGTATGCAGATCAACGAAAGAGGACTTATGGTGGCATTGCCCCTGACAAGTATGTTGACTGGTTTTCACCTATAGCGGAGCAACTGCTACGGGTTCTTAAGCCTTCAGGCTCCTTTGTGCTTAACATTAAAGAGAAGGTAGTGAATGGCGAAAGACATACATATGTTTTAGAGCTTATTCTTAAAATGCGAGAGCTGGGTTGGCTGTGGACAGAAGAATATATCTGGCATAAGAAGAATTCATTCCCTGGTAAATGGCCTAATAGATTCAGAGATTCTTGGGAACGCTGTCTGCACTTTACAAAAAACAGAAAGTTTGCAATGTACCAAGAAGCGGTTATGGTTCCTGTGGGGGACTGGAAGAATGAGAGGCTAAAAAAATTAAGCTCGCGGGACATGATGAGGGATGAGTCGCGAGTTGGTAGTGGGTTCGGAAAGAACATTTCAAACTGGCAGGGAAGAGAAATGGCATACCCGACGAATGTGCTGCACATGGCAACTGAATGTGGTAACAAAGGCCACAGTGCAGCATTCCCCGAAGTTCTTCCTGAATGGTTTATTCGTTTGTTTACAACAGAAGGCGATGTTGTTTTGGATCCGTTTGCAGGCTCAGGCACTACACTTGTGGCGGCATCTCGCCTGTCCAGAAAGTCAGTAGGTTTTGAATTGCTTGATGAACACTGCCAAGTAGCTAAAGAACGACTTGGGCTGGAAAGAAAAAGGTTAACTAGCGTAGTAAGTTACAGCAAAAAAGCTGAATAGGTTTCTGGTTTATGGTAGTTTTCTCCTTGGTTAACCAAAGAAGGAAAATACAATGTCAGGAACATGCATCATTGAAGGATGTGGTAGACATGCAGATAAAATTATCGGTGTGCGTCTGAGACGTGAACTGGATAATTTATCTGCAATTTGGGCCCACAATACTAACGCTTATTTGTGTGATGAACATGCAGCTATGGGATTTGATGTAGAAGTAACATTTACCCCTCGGGATGACAAGACCATTAGAACAGTTGTAAGCAACGGTGATGGTGATCCAGTTGTTCGACTGAAAGCAATCACCAAACCTGTCAACCCAGATGGAACGGAAGACTGAGGTTAGTATATTTATTATAAAACCGCCTTCGGGCGGTTTTTTTATGCTTGCAAAAACTAAACTGCTGAGATGGTAAAGATAATGGGAATCATAGAAATTATTGCTAGCGGTATTGTTGTGCTGGTTGCAGCCGCACTCAGCGTTTTTTACTGGCAATGTTCGTGGTTGTGGAAAAGTAGCAGAGAAAGCCAAACAGCAGCGCACCGAAGAGAACGCAGTGGCGATCGTTGCAGCAATATCTGGGCTTCACTGCCGGGGCTGGTTATGGTCAGTTTGAGCATAAAGTTGACAGCCTGATTGCAAAATTCAAAGAAGCTGGCGGAACGGTCAGAGAGATTGAGGTATGAGCAGAGTCACCGCGATTATCTCCGTTCTGGTTATCTGCATCATCGTCTGCCTGTCATGGGCGGTTAATCATTACCGTGATAACGCCATCACCTACAAAAAGCAGCGCGATAAGGCCGCATCCATTATCGCTGACATGCAGAAACGTCAAAGTAATGTAGCTGAACTCGATGCCAGATATACAAAGGAGCTTGCTGATGCTAACGCGACTATCGAAAGTCTTCGTGCTGATGTTTCTGCTGGTCGTAAGTGGCTGCACGTCAAAGCAGTCTGTCCGGACATGCATAAAACCACCGCCGCCTCCGGCGTGGATGATGCTTCCAGCCCCAGACTTACTGACACCGCTCAACGGGATTATTTCGTTCTCAGAGAGCGCATCGAAACCATAACTAACCAATTGAATGGCCTGCAAGAGTATGTGAGATCACAGTGTTCATATTAGAAAAGTCTTATCATGAGATTTTTGTATATGGATGCATTATGTCTCAATACGCGCGCGCCGCTTTAATCGCTTATCATTTGGTTGCTGATAGCTCAATGCCTCCTCGTGATGTATGGGATACAGCTGTCGCAGAGGTTACAGAAAGCGAATCGTCAAGAAAGAAGATATGCCCAAGGGCAACATTTCTCGCCCTAGCGGATAGCGGTTACCTCAAGAATGTAAAACCACTGCATGGGGAGAAAAAGGGCGGTAAGTTGTACCAAAGGGCAATTGAAGTTGCGAATCTGATTCTTGATTTACCCGGAATCAGTAAAGCTGAATTGGTTGATAAAACTGGTTACAAAGACAGGCAAGGGTCTTATGACCTGATTCTCGCTCTGTATCATCATGAGCAACTCCAGCGACCGGAATAATTATCCCGGCATCAGTGTCAAAAATAGGCAGTGATACGCTATTTTCCTGAAAATACTTTACTAACATTTTATGAGAATTATCCTAGTAAAGTGTTTATTTAAAAGGAGTTTGGGTTTATGAAAATTCTCTGGGTCATCAGTCTTTTGTGTAGTGCTATTGGATTTATTGAAGGAATCCTCGGGGTTTTCGGTGCTCAGAGTGCTCCACAACAGGCTGCAGGTGCAGCAATGGGAGTAGCATGGGCAGTTATTCCATATTGTATTTGTCGTGCTATCCAACAATTGCGCCCTCGAGAAGTCATTATTAAAAAGGAAGAATGACCAGATCTTATCCGGTGTTTTTTCTGTCTAAGCCTCGCGTCGCGGGGCTTTTTATTGGAGCCAGCATGCCACCACGAACCCCAAAAGCCTGCCGCGTTCGCGGCTGCCGCCAAACCACCACTGACCCGTCAGGCTACTGCGAAAGCCACAAAAGCGAAGGCTGGAAACAATACAAGCCAGGACAATCCCGTCACCAGCGCGGCTACGGTTCGAAGTGGGATGTTATCCGCGCGCGCGTGCTGAAGCGTGACAAAGGCCTGTGTCAGTTGTGCCTGCGTGTCGGTGTGGTGCGTGAGGCGAAAACCGTTGACCACATCATCCCTAAAGCGCATGGCGGCACTGATGCAGACTGCAATCTGCAGAGCCTGTGCTGGCCGTGTCATAAGACGAAGACGGCCCGTGAACGACTGAAGTGATAATAACTCTCAACTATCTGCGGGGGAGGGGCGGGTCAAATCCCTGTGACCTGACGTCTTCCGGACTGCCCGCCCCATCGTTTTTTTATACCCGCGAAAAATGAAATTTAACCAGGAGTGCCGCATATGGCTGGAACGGCGGGGCGTTCCGGGCGTCGCCCCAAGCCAACGGCGCGCAAGGCGCTGGCCGGAAACCCCGGCAAGCGAGCCCTGAATAAAGATGAACCTGTTTTTACGCCCATCAAAGGTGTTGAGCCACCGGAGTGGTTCGCTGAAGAAGATCTCCCTCTCGCCACGATCATGTGGCAACTGACAACCAAAGAACTCTGCGGTCAGGGCCTGCTGTGCGTGACTGACCTGGCGGTACTTGAGCGGTGGTGTGTGGCCTATGAATTCTGGCGACGTGCCGTGAAAAATATTGCCAGACAGGGCAACACCATCACCGGTGCAATGGGCGGCATGGTCAAAAATCCGGAGCTGACCGCCAAAAAAGAACAGGAGTCCGAGATGAGCAGCACGGGGGCAATGCTCGGACTCGACCCCAGCAGCCGCCAGCGTCTGATTGGCCTGGCGGGGAAGAAGAAAGCCACTAACCCGTTTCTGACAATCTGAAAATCATCGAATCATGAGCCGGAAATCTTACCCCAACGTAAATGCAGCCAATCAGTATGCCCGTGATGTCGTGCGCGGAAAGATTGTGGCCTGCCAGTTTGTGATTCAGGCCTGCCAGCGCCATCTTGATGACCTGATGGCGGAAAAAAGTAAGTCGTTTCGTTACCGCTTCGACAAGGACCTGGCTGAACGGGCCGCCAAATTTATTCAGCTGTTGCCGCATACCAAGGGTGAGTGGGCATTCAAACGGATGCCCATCACGCTGGAGCCGTGGCAGCTCTTTGTGATCTGCTGTGCGTTTGGCTGGGTCAATAAAGGTACCCGGCTGCGCCGCTTCCGGGAGGTGTATACCGAAATCCCCCGTAAGAACGGCAAATCGGCAATCTCTGCCGGTGTCGCCCTGTATTGTTTTGCCTGTGATAACGAGTTTGGCGCGGAAGTGTATTCCGGTGCCACGACAGAGAAACAGGCGTGGGAAGTCTTTCGCCCGGCGCGACTGATGTGTAAACGCACACCCATGCTGACGGAAGCGTTCGGGATTGAGGTTAACGCCTCAAACATGAACCGTCCGGAGGATGGCGCGCGGTTTGAACCGCTGATCGGTAACCCCGGTGATGGATCATCACCCCACTGTGCGGTGGTGGATGAATATCACGAGCACGCCACCGATGCGCTTTACACCACGATGCTTACCGGGATGGGGGCGCGACGTCAGCCACTGATGTGGGCCATTACTACTGCCGGGTACAACATTGAGGGGCCGTGCTACGACAAGCGGCGGGAAGTTATCGAGATGCTCAACGGGTCGGTACCCAACGATGAACTGTTCGGGATCATCTATACCGTTGATGAAGGTGACGACTGGACCGACCCGCAGGTGCTGGAAAAAGCCAATCCAAATATTGGCGTGTCGGTTTATCGCGAATTTTTGTTAAGTCAGCAGCAGCGTGCGAAAAATAACGCCCGTCTGGCAAACGTCTTTAAAACAAAACACCTCAATATCTGGGTGTCGGCGCGTTCGGCGTATTTCAACCTGGTGAGCTGGCAGAGCTGCGAGGATAAATCACTGACCCTTGAGCAGTTCGAGGGGCAGCCGTGCATTCTGGCCTTTGACCTGGCGCGTAAGCTGGATATGAACAGCATGGCGCGACTTTATACCCGCGAGATTGACGGTAAAACGCATTACTACAGTGTGGCCCCGCGTTTCTGGGTACCGTATGACACGGTGTACAGCGTCGAGAAAAATGAAGATCGACGGACAGCCGAACGCTTTCAGAAATGGGTGGAAATGGGCGTTCTGACCGTTACCGATGGTGCGGAGGTGGATTATCGCTACATCCTCGAGGAGGCCAAAGCGGCGAACAAAATCAGCCCGGTCAGTGAGTCACCCATCGACCCCTTCGGGGCGACCGGATTGTCACATGACCTTGCTGATGAAGACCTGAACCCCATCACTATCATTCAGAACTACACCAACATGTCCGACCCGATGAAAGAGCTGGAAGCGGCAATTGAATCGGGGCGCTTTCATCATGATGGCAATCCCATCATGACCTGGTGTATCGGCAACGTGGTCGGCAAAACCATTCCGGGTAACGATGATGTGGTGAAGCCCGTCAAAGAGCAGGCGGAAAACAAAATCGATGGTGCAGTTGCGCTGATTATGGCGGTTGGCAGAGCCATGCTGTACGAGAAAGAAGACACGCTGTCTGACCACATTGAGTCCTATGGGATCCGCTCGCTTTAACTGAGGTAATTATGATCATGCTGATTCTCGCGCCTCTGGTGGGCGTGCTGGGGGCGCTTTTGCTGGCGTATGGTGCCTGGCTGATTTATCCCCCGGCGGGGTTTGTTGTTGCCGGGGCGTTGTGTCTGTTCTGGTCGTGGCTGGTGGCGCGATATCTCGACCGTACACAGTCGTCTGTCGGCGGAGGTAAATAGTGTTCTTTTCGGGATTATTTCAACGAAAAAGTGACGCACCGGTGACCACGCCAGCAGAGCTGGCGGATGCTATCGGGTTGTCCTACGACACCTATACCGGAAAGCAGATCAGCAGCCAGCGGGCCATGCGACTGACGGCGGTTTTTTCCTGTGTCAGGGTGCTGGCGGAGTCGGTCGGGATGTTGCCCTGCAACCTGTATCACCTGAACGGCAGCCTGAAGCAGAGAGCCACTGGCGAACGTCTGCATAAGCTGATCTCCACGCATCCCAATGGCTATATGACGCCGCAGGAGTTCTGGGAGCTGGTGGTCACCTGTCTGTGCCTGCGGGGAAACTTTTACGCCTACAAAGTGAAAGCATTTGGCGAAGTGGCTGAACTGCTGCCCGTCGATCCCGGCTGTGTGGTACCGAAGCTTAACAGTAGCTGGGAGCCGGTCTATCAGGTCACATTCCCGGATGGCTCCACGGATGTACTGAGCCAGGAGGATATCTGGCATGTGCGCACGCTGACGCTGGACGGACTGGTGGGGCTGAATCCCATCGCCTATGCCCGCGAGGCAATATCGCTGGCGGCAGCGACCGAAGAGCACGGGGCCAGACTGTTCAGCAATGGCGCGGTGACGTCGGGTGTGTTGCGTACAGAGCAGACGCTGTCAGATCAGGCTTATGAGCGCCTGAAGAAAGATTTTGAGGAGCGTCACACCGGGCTTGGCAATGCTCACCGCCCGATGATCCTTGAGATGGGGCTGGACTGGAAGTCGATGGCGCTGAACGCCGAGGACAGCCAGTTCCTGGAAACCCGCAAGTTTCAGCTTGAAGAAATCTGTCGTCTGTTCCGGGTGCCGTTGCACATGGTGCAGAACACCGATCGCGCCACCTTCAACAATATCGAAGAGCTGGGGCTGGGATTTATCAACTATTCACTGGTGCCGTATCTGACCCGCATCGAACAGCGGATCAACACCGGACTGGTACGAAAAAGTAAGCAGGGCGTTTATTACGCCAAATTTAACGCCGGGGCGTTACTGCGCGGGGATATGAAGTCCCGTTTTGAAGCCTACGCCACCGGGATGTCCAGCTGAACTACAATACAGTAAATGGTTGAGCTCTTCATATAAGCCGTAGAACATTGTTACAAACATATTTTGATTCACATTCTTTTCCACTACGCGATTTAGCCTTT
>Ga0209547_100131_pt1 | contig 14072 bp, 11 predicted proteins | sample UppTromicrDC3115_FD_185843 | JGI IMG/M metagenome (GOLD analysis project Ga0209547, IMG submission 185843) | Upper troposphere microbial communities from Oklahoma, USA - DC3-115 (SPAdes) (version 2) | ecosystem: Environmental > Air > Outdoor Air > Unclassified | place: USA: Oklahoma | collected...
TTTTAATAAAATAAACATTGCTTTGAACGATATGTTTTTGGTACTTTATAATTATATATCCACAGTGGAGGTTATTTTATGCATATAGAGTCTAGAATTAAAGCGTTAATTGAAAAAGTAGCGGAAAATACGCGTACTTTTGAATATGCATTTTTAAGTTTAGGAAAAGAAAATATCAAGGCGACAGTAAAATTATTGAAAAATGCGAGATATTTAGAGCGAGATATAGTAAAACAGTGTGAAAAATTCAGGAAAAAGACGGGCGTTCATCCAACTTGGATAAAAGTAGATATTGTGACTGACACAGAGACTGTATGCTTTGATGATGTTGTTTGGGATATGGTCAATACACGCAGAAACTACATAGATTTTGGAATAGCTTTAGACAAATATTGGAATTTGGCATTTTTACCTGAAGAAATTAATGCGAATGCATTTATTAGACCTGACAAAAATGACAAATCGAGATTTATTTTTTCAGAAGAAAACATTAATAACTATTTAAAGAAATATACGAATCAGACTAAAAAATATACATACAATTTCTATCAAGGTAAGCAAGTTATTAAATTCTACACTCAAGGATTTATACATGATGGGGAAGCGGTATTCACACTGGGTGATAAAGGATTGACGAAAAACTTACGAGAAGTGAGTGACGTTCATCAAGAAATTGACCGTTTGTTGGCAGGGAGTACCCATTTTTTAAAGAACATGATGAATGAAAATGGGAAATATAACTATGGTTATTTTCCACATTTTGATAAAAACATCAGTTTCTATAATAATTTAAGACATGCTTCGTCCACTTATGCTTTGATAGAAGGGCTTCATTATCAAGGTGAAGATATTTCAGTAACACAGAAAGCGTTGGATTATCTGATTAACAATTATTTATATGAGGTAGACGGAGTTGGGTATATTTACGATGATACAAATGGTGCCAATGAAATTAAGTTAGGTCAAAATGCAGCGTTTATCTTTGCAATTTGTGAGTATTTGAAAGTATATCCAGATAATACTTCATATTTAAATGCGGCTCAAAAAGTAGCAAAAGGTATTTTGGCAATGATTGATCAAGAAACAGGTTCGACAGTGCATGTGTTGAATTATCCGGATTTATCTATAAAAGAGCAACAGCGTATTGTTTATTATGATGGGGAAGCGGCACTTGCGTTATTGAGACTTTATCAAATTGATAAAAATCAGACATGGTTAGATACAGTTAAATTGTTGTTTGAATATTTTATCGCTAATGATTATTGGCAGTATCACGATCATTGGCTAGGATATTGCACTAATGAGCTAGTTCAAATTGAGCCAGCAGAAAAATATTATCGTTTTGGTATTCAAAATGTGAGTGGTTATTTAGATTATATGAAGCAACGTGAAACGACATATCCAACATTTTTAGAAATGTTGATGGCAACGTATCATTTAGTGGAAAAAGCGAAAAATACTGGGTTCGCACATATCGTAGAAGAATTGTTAGATGAAGCTAAGTTCTTAGAAGTTATTCATATACGTGCGGATTATGAACGTACAGGGTTCTTCTATCCTGAAATTGCAATGTACTTTAAAAATCCTAAGAGAATTCTAAATGCATTCTTTATAAAGCATCATGGTTATCGAGTAAGAATTGATGATATTGAACATTATATTTCTGGTTATGTGCAATATCAAAAAGTGTTTAATCGTTAAATTTCATATCAATATATTCAATAAACGAAAATTGGACGAGGATATCGAAATCGAAATTGATTTCATATCTTCGTCCGTTTTTTAATTTATCTTGCTTTTCAATTCGGCTGTCTCAGTATAAGAAGTAAATATAATCGTTGTCGTTTCTCCTCGGATAAATCCACTCTTGTAATTTAATCCTAAAATAAAAGAATTGTTAAATCTAAATAGATTATATTTATAGTGTTGGTAGATATTCAACAAGTCATAAACTGTATAGCTTTGTCGTTCTTTAATTCTAAAACGTCCCGTTAAATTTGTAGCGATTGTTTGATTTAGTTTTAGTGATTTAATCTTTTCTTGAATAAAGTGTTTTCTATTTGAGTATGTTTTGAATAATTGATTAGAAAGTTCATAAATTTCAGAGGGATGTGGTCCCAATGTCATACTTTCTAGCAATGTGTATAAGTTAACAGGTTTTCCTGCATAATATCGTTTGTTATTGGTTGGCCAGTCTTGCATTTCAAAATTATAGTCATCCAACTTCTCATCCATGCATTTCAAATAATATAATAACGGTCCCATACCTTCAATCGTCATAGAAGATTGATCATTAAAACGATCCAGTATTGCATTTGTTTTATTATCTACAATAATATAGCTTTTACCTAATTTAGACACTTCGGCAAATAGATCATTCACGTCTTCATTTGTTGAAAATTGTTGTAATTCAGTGGGAAGCTTTTTGGCAATTTCAGGAAATTCAGTGCCGCCACTGGAAGATTTTAACAATGTCAGTGAATCCTTGTTACATAAAAATTTTAAATCATGAAGTAATAAATTTTTATCAGGATACCAAGTGATGTGTTTGTGTTTCACTTTATTCACAACTGGCCGCAAATCATCGTCTAAGCATAAGATATAATCTGCATTAGATTGAGTGAGCACATCTACAAGTTCATTGTGAATTTCTCGTGATTTATGACCTAAGTCATTGATTTTCCCTAAAGCGATGATTTTATTACCACTGAAAAATTGTGTTTGACTATTAAATGCAGATATTGCATTGAGCATAGCTGGCAAAGATGCATTGTGTGTATCATCGAGTAATGTGAGTGTGTGTGTTGGCGTACGAACTTCTTTCATTGCCAATATTTTTGAAAATGGTTTGAATGATGTTAAATAATTTTTATTGATAGGAATCTTTAGTGTTTTTAATGTTGCAATGGCAGCTAATGTATTTGAAATCATACCTTCGCTAATGGTATTAATCTTATAAATGGAGGTATCTTGATGATCATTTAAAGAAAATTCAATATGCCCTTTATGATATACAATCTGCGCCACATTAATGTTGGATGTTGTTTTTTCAGATTTGCTATAGGACTGTACCTGAGCAGTTTGTTTTAAAGCTTCCTCTTTTAAATAATCCGCATACATTGTGTCAGCATTAATAATAGCAACACCATTCGTATTCAACCCTTTGAAAATGCGCGCTTTTAATTCTGCGATTTGTTTCATAGACTGCATAGTTGAAAAATGAGCGGCGCCGATACCAGTCACAATAGCAATATCTGGTTTCAAGTTTATTGCAGTATTTTCTTTATTGTTAATCGCATTTAAGGAGGTTTCGATGACTGCGAAATCTGGTTGCTGAATCAGTTTCAACATATTGGCATAAATTGCGGCGCGAACATTATTATTACCACGATTTTCTAAAACGTGAAAATTTTGTAATAAAGCGCTGATTAACAAGCGAGTAGAACTTTTTCCCATGGATCCAGTAATCGCGATGAGTGGGTTTTTATATTGATTTCTAATGTGCACAGCTAGTGTTTTTAAAGCATTAACAGAATCAGTAACAATAATTTGGGGGATGTTATATTTTAAATCATTGATATAATTTTCAGTAATAATTAATCCAATTTCATCATTATTTCTATCAATCAAATCATTGCCCTCAGGCGCATTTTTATTTCGGCCAAGTTCTTTCCACCAAGTCGTTTTATTAGGCGAAAAATAAGCAGTTTGTTTATTTTTTACAAATTTATATACCGTTTCAAAATCTTTAATCTCATTATTTTCATGTTCAAGACCATCTATTAACGTACCATCAATAATTTCTGCAATTTCTTTGATTCGCATGAGTGTATCCTCTCTATGTAATATTCAAATATTACTATACCCTACCATATTTTAAAGATTCAATAAAAGATGTAAGTTAAAATTAATAATAAATATTGTAATTTTATATTTTGTTTTAAATAGTTTATTTCTTGAATAAACCATATTATAATTGACCGTTATAAATTTTTTTATAAATTAACTAAAAACACTTTGCTTTTTAAAAATGTATTGTATAATGTTATGTACGTTAAGGAGGGATAATTTGAATAAAAAATACGATTTTATTTCAAACAAGTTAAATAAATATTCGATTCGACGCTTTACAGTTGGGACGGCTTCTATTTTTGTAGGGGCTACACTACTCTTTGGATTAGGGAATGAAGCGCAAGCGGATGAACTAGAAACATCGGATGCTAAGCAAGCATCATCTGAAGAAGAGGAATCGTCAACAAATGATAATTTAAACAATGACAATAATGAAACTTTAAAAGATGAAAATACTACAACTTCAGAAACAACTCAAAATGAAAACACTGTTCAAAATGCTGATTTAGCAAAGTCAGATGAGAAACCACAAGATGTGTCAGTGGAAAATACTGATAAAACATCACCGCAAGAAACTGAATCTGTGAATACGCAAAATGAAAAAACTGAAGCGACTTCAACAGTAAACAAAGTTACTACAAGTACGCCTGAAAGTGATGATACGACATCCGGAAGCGTAGTTGCAGAACAACCACAAGATAATGAAAAAGCTGATGTCTCATCGAATGAGCAACCATCAGTATCGTCTGATAATGTTGAAAAAGAAAGTGCAGAAGCAACAAATGCTGTACAACCCAAGTCAACATCATCAAATACAAATACTCCAGAAACAGCAAGCGAAGTACAATCGACTACAGATAATAACACTGCAGGAACAACAAACCGTAACACTCCAGAAACAATTTCAGAGCAACCGACAGTAAATATCGACGACAAAGCAGTCGCAAACAATGATGCCTCTAATAATACGCCATTAACAAATCTTAATAATCAAAGTGACAAAGCGGAAGCTACAACTAGAAGTAACAATACATTAAGAAGAAATGTGCGTGCATTGAGTGCTGAAAGTAGTGTGGCGTCAGGGGAAGATATATCTAATAAATTAAATTTTAATAATAAGATTACAGTGGATAATAATAATAATATTCGTCCAATTAACTCAGAAAGATATAAAGTAAATATTAGTTTTAATACATCTGAAAAGATTAATCCAGGAGATTATTTTAAAATTACTGGTTCAGACAATACCATAAGTGATGATTTAAATCATCACAATACTGATGCACCTAGTATTGTGAATGGTAATGGAGATGTCATTGCAACAGGTATTTATGATCCAACTAATAAAACATATACGTACACATTCACTGATTTTGTTAATGGAAAAAGTAATATCAATGGTAATATCAATTTACAGCACTACATCGATCGAGATAAAGTGCGAAATAATGCAACTGAAACATTAAGCTATACTACGGGATCACAAACAGTTGAACAAACAGTAAATGTTATATACGACAATCCGTATGAACAAAGAGGTCCAGCGAATATTGGTTCAGCCTTTACGCATTATAACTACGATACAAAAGAATATGAACAAACGATTTATGTTAATCCTTTACAAAGGGTTTCATATAACACTAAAGTATATATTAATGGTTACGAAAATAAGAATGGTGACAGCTCTGCTCAAATTAATGCTAATTCTGAAATAAAAATATATAAAGTGAATAAAGGAGAGCATTTAAATGGGAGCTATTTCAATGATGTAGATAAATTAGAAGAAGTTACGAATCAATTCTTGAAAACACCTTATGCTAATGGGGTGGGGATAGATTTTGGTAATATTAATGGAAATTCATATATTATTAAAGTGGTATCAAAAGAGAAAGTGGATACTGGAAAAGATTTAATTCAATCAGTTGATCTTTATGCAAGTGATTATTATGGAAATAGAAGTACTGTTAATTATATTAATTTCATTGAAATGACAAACAATTCTGCCGATGGAGATGGTGAGGATGGTGATGCAGATGCCGACGCAGATGCGGACGCTGACGCCGATGCAGATGCCGATGCGGACGCCGATGCCGATGCGGACGCCGATGCCGATGCGGACGCCGATGCTGATGCCGACGCAGATGCCGATGCGGACGCCGATGCCGATGCGGACGCCGATGCAGATGCTGACGCAGATTCAGATTCAGACGCCGATGCTGATGCAGACGCAGACGCTGATGCGGACGCGGACGCTGATGCAGACGCCGATGCTGACGCCGATGCCGATGCAGATGCCGACGCTGATGCGGACGCCGACGCCGACGCCGATGCGGACGCCGATGCAGACTCAGATGCGGACGCCGATGCAGATGCTGACGCCGATGCCGATGCCGATGCTGACGCTGACGCTGATGCCGATTCAGACGCCGATGCAGATGCCGACGCGGACGCTGATGCAGACTCAGATGCGGATGCTGATGCCGATGCAGATGCCGACGCAGATGCGGACTCAGATTCAGATGCCGATGCGGATGCCGACGCAGATTCGGATGCGGACTCAGATTCAGATGCTGACGCCGATGCCGATGCTGATTCAGATGCAGACTCAGATTCAGATGCGGACGCCGATGCTGACTCTGATGCGGACGCGGACGCCGATGCGGATGCGGACTCAGATTCAGATTCAGATGCAGACTCAGATGCGGATGCGGACTCAGATTCAGATGCAGACGCAGATGCCGATGCTGACGCAGACGCAGATGCCGACGCTGACGCTGACGCAGATTCAGATTCAGATGCCGATGCGGATGCAGATGCAGATGCAGATGCAGATGCAGATGCAGACGCCGATGCCGATGCTGACGCAGATACGGACTCAGATTCAGACGCGGATGCGGACTCAGACTCAGATTCAGATGCTGATGCACATGAAGGTGGGACTCCAAATGTTGATGGAGATTCAGACCATGGATCATCACATGAGGATAAAGAAAAATCGCTTCCAGAAACAGGTAAACAACAAGAAGGTAACGCGACTTTATTTGGAACATTATTTGCAGGCCTAGGTTCGTTACTTCTATTAAGAAGACGTAAACAAAACAAAGAACAGAAATAATATTATAATAAATTTATTTTGAAATTTGTCCCCCATATCCAATTAGATGTGGGGGTTTTGTTTGTTTAATTTTGCTAATATTGTTTATCCTTTAAGTATAGAATTTCGAAAATAGAATTCTAAAAAGAGATTGGATGTGCAAAATGATGAAAATTGTAGTTCAAGCGTACCAACCTGAATGGCCGAAATTATTCGAAAAAGAAGCGAATAACATACGTGCTATATTAGGAGAAGAAATCATAGCAATTCATCACATTGGTAGTACATCTGTGCCGGGTATAAAAGCAAAACCAGTTATTGATATATTGCCAATTGTGAAGCATATTCACGTGATTGATCAATATAATAAAGCGATGGATGATTTAGGTTACGAAGCATTAGGTGAAAATGGTATTAAGGGAAGACGTTTCTTTAAAAAAGGGGAAAATCCACGTACACACCATCTGCATATTTTTCAAAAAGATGCACAACACGAAATAGTACGTCATTTGGCGGTGAGAGATTATTTGAAAGCACATGCCAATACTGCACGCGAATATGGTGCATTAAAAGTGAGCTTAGCTCAAAAATTTCCAAATGATATAGAAAGTTACTGTGATGGTAAGGATGCTTATGTGAAGCAATTAGAACGTAATGCTTTGGAGTGGTGTATCCAAAACGAAAAAATTGATTATTTATAATAGAGAGCGAGTCTGGGACATAAATAAATGTTTTAGACTCGTTTTCAATTAGGAAGTAGTAACTGAATTGAACATGTAAAGTCTTACTGCTTAATTCATTAAGTTAGTGAGACGTATGCATGAGCTTCAGCTCAGGAAAAATTTTTAAATCTTAGTCATTCATGCTAGGGATATTACGGAATTTTTATTAGAAAATTTAATTTCTGTTCCACGCATGCTTTAATTTTTCTGAATAATTATAAAGGTAGATGTGGTGTTTCGTTGTAATTCAGTATTGTAAAATGATTGTTTTCAAATTTGAGCGTGCTGAAACTACCATTTGCTATTTTACTAACATTGTTACCCATTGTCCCATTTGAATAATGACGGAATATAGCTTTTATAAAAGCACCATGAGATACAATGAGAATGCGCTGATTTGTATACTGTTGTGTTACATCTAAGAGTCCGTCAAGGAAGCGTTGAGTGACAGCATCATCAGTTTCCCCATTTGGATAAACCTTATCTGGATAAAGTGATATACGTTCTTCGATAGTAAGTCCTTCTGCAGCGCCGAACCCAATTTCGATAAATGTGTCCATTTTAATGAGTGGGATATCCAAATTTTGTTGTATGATTTCAGCAGTTTTATGTGCTCTTGCTAAAGGACTTGTAATAATTAAATCCCATTTGGAATTTTTCAAAAAGTGAGCGCATGCTTCAGCTTGTTGGATTCCATTGTCGTTTAATGCAATATTTGTGCGTCCTTGTAGTTTGCCTAAAGTATTCCAGTCGGTTTCCCCATGTCGAATAAAACAAATTTCAGTCATGCTAAATGCTCCTTTTAAAAAATAGTACTTTTCATTGTCGCATGTTTCTCTTTTATTTTCAAAACTGCATGCATGTTTTCAAGTTTGGTATGGGACTAGAACAAAAATGAATTTCTCAATTTCTTTTCAATTAGATAGTAGATGACTGAATTAAAAATTAGTTTATACTTATAATAAGTTGAAATTTGAGTTTAGAATCATAACAAGAAAGTGGGGATAACATGCCTAACAATTTCCAAAATCATAAAGTGAATAATAGTTGGATTGTTGTGATAGCAATTATATTTATTGCATCAACGTTAAGAGCACCGCTAACTTCAGTTGGTCCAGTCATTGATGAAATCAAAGAAAACTTGTCGATTGGAAATGGTGTGGCAGGAATTTTAACAACAATTCCACTTTTAATATTTGCGATAGTTTCACCATTTGTATCCAGGGTTACACGACGCTTTACTATGTCATATACGATTTTTTATGCAATGCTATTATTGATATTGGCTTTGTTAATACGTGTAGTAGGTGATTTCAACCTGTTTATTGTTGGGACAATATTGCTGGGTATTGCGATTGCTTTCGGTAATGTTGTACTGCCGAGCTATGTTAAGTGGTACTTTCCTATGCAAATTGGCTTAATGACAGGAATTTATAGTGCTACGATGAATTTTACGGCAGGATTAGGTGGTGGGATGAGTTATCCACTCTCAAAAATTACAACTTTGGGATTTAAATTCTCTCTATCATTTTGGATGACATTTGCTGTCATAGCCCTGTGCCTTTGGATTATCTGTGTTAAAAATAGAGCAACTCTTGAAAAAACTTCTATTAAAGGTGTCAAAGTTGAAACGAGTAGTAAATTTAATATCGTTCATTCTAAATTAGCGTGGATGGTTGCATTGACTATGGGCTTTCAATCTATGATATTTTATTCAATGGTAGCATGGGTTCCTTCTATTCTTGTGGATAGAGGTCTTAATCATGATATGGCAGGATATTTGTTGATGTTGAATCAATTTGCCCAGGTGCCAATGACATTTATTTTTCCTATTATTGCGTCTAAATTAAAACGTCAGCGTATGCTAATTGTCATCATTACAATATTATTTTTAGCAGGATTTGGCTTATTCTTTAGTCAGTCACTGCCAATGTTAATTATTGGAATTATTATTGTGGGCTTGGCAATGGGGGCATGTTTTAGCCTGTGCATGACATTGTTTTCAATTCGTACGCGAACTAGTGATGGTAGCATTGCTTTATCTGGTTTTGGGCAAGCGATAGGCTATTTTATCGCGGCTTTAGGGCCATTTCTAATTGGTTTGCTTCATGATGTTACTAATAGTTGGAATACGGCGATTTTGTCTATGCTTTTGATGTCCTGTTGTGTGTTTGTTTTTGGTTATACTGCAAGTGATGCGCGTTATGTTGAAGATGAGTAAAATGCTGTTTCGATTATAGAAAAATGGATAAGCATAGATTTATGTGAATCGGGTAGACATGGCAGTGAGGAATATTAGGGATTTAAATATATTTAATTGTTAAAATTTTAAATACACAATCATATTTTCCAATTTCTCAATATAGAGATGGAGGTTGAAAAGATGATTAATATTATATCAGCCATAGGATCTATAGGGACCTTTATTATGGCATTATTTTATTTTGTGTCGGTAAGTATACAATTATACCAAATGAAAATAGGTTTCTTACCAGCACTGGATTTTAATCAAATATTGATTAAGCGTAACAATGATGAACTACAACTGAAAAACGTGGGTATTGATAGTGACTCAGAACAAGACTACTTAAAATTATATAATTTAGGTGGTGGATCTGCGAAAAATATAAAAATAGAAATCTACATTGGTAATCAGAATGTGTTGCAAGAAAAATATATCAATATTTTACCGAGTAATGAAGGCTACTTGCTGCCAATTAACAGAGATGTTTTTGGTGAAATTGAAAAAACAATCAAGAATAATGGTTATCAATCAGATTTAAATGTGAAAATATCATACAAGCATAACGTAAGTAGAAAGACGCAAGTGCTATACTTAAATGGCATTATTGATAGCTTCAACGTTTATAATGATGAATCCATTTATGAATTGCAGTTCTTTAGCCAAAAATAATAAATTTGATAATTTTATTTCAATATACTTTCTTAGTAAGAAAACAATCATGTATCGTTACTAAGAAAGTATTTTTGTAATGATGAAATGAATCTAGAATCAAAACTTTGTAGCATGTGTGATTTTCTATTACAATTAATAGCGGAAAATAAATAATGGAGTGACAGATGATGATTAATGTGAAAGCACCAAATCCAATATTTTTAGAACATGAACAGGCAGATAAAGCCATTTTGTTATTGCATTCTTTTACAGGAACAGTAAGAGATATGAAATTGTTAGCAACAAAGCTAAATAAAGTTGGATTTACATGTTATGTACCTGCATATAAAGGACATGGACTCATGCTTGATGAATTAATGTCTTACGATGTTGATGACTGGTTAGCCGATGCGACTGCAGGGTATGAATTTTTAAAAGAAAAAGGATATTCCAATATCAGTGTTTGTGGTGTTTCGCTAGGTGGCATTTTGTCGTTGAAGCTAGCTGAAACCATGGATGTACATTCAGTTGCTGTTATGTCTACACCTTATCGAAAAAGTGATGCAGGTTTAGCAGGTAGGTTAAAAGATTATGGGGAACGTATGGGAAGCTTGGTCGGTTTAGCGCAATCAGAAGTGGTGACACAACTAGAGAAAATAGAGCATTACAGTACAGAGCTTGATAAATTCCAATTATTAGTAGAAAACGTTATGTCGCAACTAGAACAAATTACAGCACCCATCGCTATAAAATATGGAAAGCTAGACGATGCATCTTACGAAACAAGCGCGCATTACATCTACGATCATATACAACATGAAGACAAAGATATTAAAGGGTATGATCAATCTAAACATTTGATGACGCATGGTGACGGTCGCGAAGATGTTGAGCAAGATATTATTGCATTTTTTGAAGATTATTAATGCTATTTGTAGTAGAAAATAATAAATGAGACGGGTGTTTCAAATGAAATCACAAAGACGGAAGTTGGATTTAATAGATAAAATTTTATTAGTCATTTCGTTAATATTACTCATTTTAAATTTATTGTTCATTTTTAACCTTGTACAAGTTCATAATGGTGTTTCTACGCTTGTATTATCCGCAACAATGTTAGTACTAGGTATTGTTACTTTTAAAAAGCAGTCTAATAAAATTGGATACATGTATTTCGTGGTCGCAATTTTCTTTTTAATAGTAAGTTTAATTACATTCATCTAAAAATAGATATAAAAAAACTTTCGCTCAGCCATATTTAAGGTGAACGAAAGTTTTTTATTTGCGCAATTTAGACTGGTGGTGTTGATTTAAGTACGCCAGAATGTCGTACATTCAGCTTTATCATCAATATTATATTGAATAATTGCTTTTAATAATGAGAAATCTATATCTTGACTCCACTTAACTCGAAACAGATTATTTGTTTGTGAATAACCAGCAGTTTCAATTTTGGTAGTGAATTGATTTAATGCTTTTGCTTCAGGTGCAACTGAAAAATGTGCTTTTGCTTTGCTAAAAGCAATAATGAACGTACCATGGTTAGTAAACATTGGTTGATTCCATTTTACTGTTGTTTCAAGATTTGGAAAAGTCTCTGCTACCCATTCAAGCAAAGTTGTCATTTTCTCTTTATGTTCTTCATTATCAATCGATTCTAAGAATGATTTGAATGCTTCCATATAATAACCTCATTTTCTGTAAAGTGATTGCTATTTCTTGTAACTATCGTAGCAAATTAAACGTAGCTTAGATATTTTCTAATTTAAAAAGGAAATATTACTTTACGTCTACAGCTTTATTTTCCAGGAAATAATCGATGACTAAGCCAATGATCAGTAAAATAATGAAAGGTACAATCCAACTTAATTGAATATCTGCTAATGGCAACATTTGATATAAAGACATCAATGGTTGGAATAACTTAAAGTCATTAAATATTTGTAATACCGAAATCAACAGTGTCACGATAGTTGGTAATATGAATGCAAATTTCATTTCAAAAGGTATAAAGATACTTACTAATGAAATGAGCACGAGTACGATAGATGTTGGATAAATAAAGGTTAGTAAAGGTACTGCAATTTGTAAAATAAGCTCTAAACCTAACGTTGAAACTAAAAAGCCTAAAAATGAAAACAGAAGCACGAATTTCTTATAAGATACTCGAGGCAATTTTTTCATTGCAAAGGCAGCACAAGCGTTAACTAATCCAATGCAAGTTGTTAAACAAGCGAGGATAACGATAATGCCAAATAGTAAGTTTCCGATAGATCCAAATACGCGTAAAGAATTGAAAGTTAAAATGCCCGTACCATCTTTAAATCCTGCATGACTTGTCGTAGCACCAACATAAGCCAACGCGAAATAGATGATTAATAATAATGCCGCAGAAATTAATCCAGATTTAATGACATTTTTAACTAGTGTTTGTTGGTCGTTAACCCCGTTCATTTTAAACATTTGAACGATAACGACAGAGAATGCTAAAGCAGCTACTAAATCCATAGTAAAATAGCCTTCTAAGATACCTGATACAAGAGGAGTCTTAGCATATTCGCCACTGGCTTGGCCAATTGACCCTTCAGGATTCACAATCACCAATATACATAAAACGGCGATAATAATGATGAGAATCGGTGTTAAATATTTTCCTAAATTGTCTACAATCCGGTTCGGATATAACGCGATAAGGTAAACGATGAAGAAAAAGATGAGTGAAAAAATAATTAATGTGAAATGATTATGTACCTGTAAAATATGCTTTGTACCTATTTCATAAGCAACATTGGCTGCACGCGGAATACCATATAAAGCACCAATCGATAGATAGATACAAATAGCGAAAATAGTACCAAAGATAGGGTGCACTTTTTTACCAATGCTTTCAACACCGCCATTCATATAAGCGACGACGATGACAGTTAGATACGGTAATAAAATACCAGTTATTGCAAAGCCGGTCATTGAAACCCACATATTTTCTTTAGCTGTATAACCTAACATAGGTGGAAATATTAAATTTCCGGCCCCAAAGAAAAATGAAAATAACATTAGACCAGAAATTAGTATGAGTTTATTCATTTTATTTACCTCAATTTTAAAGAGATTGTCTTGTACAAAACACATGCTACTTTAACACAAAAACAATGCAGATTCAATGAAATGTCAGACAATTTTTAATATTTGAAGTATTGATTGAGTGAAAAGTCATTAAAAATTCAAAAATCAATTATCTATCATAGATGTTGAGCATAAAGGGATATAAGTACAATAACAATAAAAAATTGATTGAGAGTTGTGAGGAAAAATGTTATAGTAAGTGCTATGTTACTGAATCGCTTTAACGCGATAAAGTCGTTTGATATATAAAGGATGTAGAATAATGCATAAACAATCACAATGGAAATCATCAACAGGGTTTATTTTAGCAAGTGCGGGCTCAGCAATAGGACTTGGAGCCATGTGGAAATTCCCATATATGGCGGGTGTTAATGGCGGTGGCGCA
>Ga0209547_100136_pt1 | contig 13411 bp, 14 predicted proteins | sample UppTromicrDC3115_FD_185843 | JGI IMG/M metagenome (GOLD analysis project Ga0209547, IMG submission 185843) | Upper troposphere microbial communities from Oklahoma, USA - DC3-115 (SPAdes) (version 2) | ecosystem: Environmental > Air > Outdoor Air > Unclassified | place: USA: Oklahoma | collected...
TTACTATCCTTTAGATCAATTAAATATGATAATCAAAAATTAATTAATAATAATTAAAGTTTCACTTTTGAAAATATATTTATTTATGGTTTCATTATAAAATATTGGTTCCTTTTTTGAAACTATTTTATTATTACGCTTTATTGAATACTTAATGTAAATAATATATTTAAAATATTTTATATATTTTTTTAAAATTTGTATTTTGAATTTTAGTATACTATTTATTCAATTCTATAAAGTGTATTCCTAATGCTTCTTTTTGACTACTTCTACTAGTATGTCAAAAGTAAATTGGAAATTTTTTATAAAAAAAGAGATCAGACAATTTTACATTGTCTAATCTAAAAAATTCATCACCTTTCTTTATTAAATTTTTATATCTTAGAAAAATTTAATAAAGAAATATATAAAAGCTAAGATCAATACCATAGAGGTCATCATTGAAAGCATTTTATACGGACCTCCATTTTTTTGTTCATCATATATTATACTCCTACAATCTATTATTAATATTAAAATTTTATATTTTTTGATTATTATATTTTATTTTTCAATAATTTCATATTCTCCATAATCATCACTATAGTATTTATTATATCTCTTTTTGAATATAGTATATAGGTGTGAAACAAAAACTTTTAATATTGCATAAGTTGGTATACCTAAAATCACACCTATAATACCTAATAAATTACCTGCACTTAGTAAAACAAAAATAATTGTAAGTGGATGTATTTTAAGTGTTTTACCCATAATATTAGGTGAAATCAAATGCCCTTCGATAAATTGAATAATTGTCCAAATTACAATAAGTTTCAAAAGCATAATAGGTGAAGTAATTAGTGCCATAATTATTGCTGGTGATATAGCAATTGCAGGTCCTATATATGGTACCACACTTGTAACAGCAGCAATTGATGCTAAAGTTAAACTGTACTCTAAACCTATAATATTATAACCTATAAATAATAATGCACCTATACAAAGTGAAACTACGATCTGCCCTTGAATATAAGATCCGACTTGAGTGCTCATTTTATCTAATAGTTCTTTATATCCTACCCTAAATTTAGGTGGCATTAATTTAGTAGAAAAATTTTTAAAACGGTGTCCATCTTTTAACATAAAAAATAAAATGAACGGTGTTGTCATAACTACTACACTAATATTTACAATAGCTTCAGCAAAATTTTGAATCTTCGAACCGAATCCATCAAAGTAATCAGTAACTAAAGATGGTAAGTTATTGGCAAATACATCTAATTGTTCTTGAATTTGATCGTAAAAATCGGATATTAACGAGTAATTTGTTACCTTTTCTATAAACTCATTTATTTGATCTATATATAGTGGTAAGTTATTGATAAAACTTTTGAATTGATGTCCTATTATAGGTATTAGCAGATTTATAGCAAGTGTTATAACACCTATAATCATTAAAAATAGTATAATTATGCCACACAATCTAGAAATATTATAACGTTCCATAAGATTAATAAGAGGATTAAATAAATAATATAGAATCATTGATACAATAATTGGTGCAGCAATAGTATTAATAATAATAATAATTGGTTTGAAGATATATGAAACTTGATTAAATATAAATATAGTTACTCCAATTGATATTAAAATCAATAACGTAAATAGTAAATCTTTACCTCCCATAAATTTCATAAAGCGAGTTTCATATAAATTGATATTTAAATCATCTTTTACTTTTTCTATCTTGTCTTTATTAGCCATGAAATTCATCCTATCTTTAATTTTGATATTAACTTCTCACATATATTACACTAACTATTCTTAAATATAAATTTAGATATTTTTATCTTTTCTTCTTCTTAATATAATTAAAGAACCTAAACCTAATAATAAGCTACTAATCAATAGTGATTTTTCATTATTTTCTCCTGTATTAGGCAAATTATTTTTCTTAGCTTCATCCACTATTTTTTGGATCTCTTTTTCATCTGTTTCTTTGTCGATACGATTCTTATAGCCTTTCTTCTCGTCCACTGTAATATTTACTAGTTTGTAGATTTATTTCTTGCCATTTCCTCGATCTTTATCTAACTTCTTAGCCTCATCCACTATTTTTTGCATTTCTTTTTCATCTGTTTCTTTATCGATATGATTCTTATACTTTTCTTTTTCTTCATTTGAGATGTTTACTAATTTATTAATTTCATCTTTATATTTCGATAAATTATCATCAATTAGTTTTTGACGATCTTCATTAATAACTTTTGCCTCAATAATTAATGGTGAAATTTCATTTAAATTTTTAAAACTTTTTATTTTCTTAATATATTTATTTTTCTCAATTGAATTTAAATTAGATTGTTTAGAGATTTCTTTTATCCCTATTTCCTTTTCTAACTGTAAGTTCTCTTCTCAAATATCTTTATATTTTATTCTAATGTTATCTATATCTCGTAAAAAATATGGATTTTCTACCACGTCAATTTCTTCAATTTTTTTCAATTCTTGTTCAAAACTCCGAATATCGCTTTCTTTTAAATTAGGGTTTTCTCGAATACTTTTTATTAAGTTTTCTTTATTAAATTTATAAATCTCTTGATTAATTAGTTTTGCTGTATCTTTCATATTTAATCCTTTGAATCCTGTACTAACACTTGCCCAAGGCTCCTTATCGATTAAATCAATAGAATAAACACCAGCTAAAAAATCTTTTTTATAGTCAATAACTGTGTTATCAGAAAACAAAACCTCAAAGGTAGTGTCATAACCGATAGCACTTTTCACTGGAGTGACATAGTTATAGTATCCTTTACTATCTGCAAAAATTGGCAACTTTGTAACAACCGCTCTCCCTGATTGGTCTTTCACAGTAATCTTAACAGAACTTATTTTTTTCTGAAGTTCCTCAGAAGCTTTGAGACCGTAAACCTCAAAACGATTAGTTCCTCCCCCTTTAGATTTCCTATTCATAATAAAGGTTGAAAGAATTCCACTATCAACTTTTTCAGATTTTATATATTTTAAATCTAATGCTGAATTTTGACCAGGTATTAATTCTACAGATATAGATTTATCTCCTCTTATTTTAGTATCTATTAAATCATACATTCCTTTTAAAGCTTTATTAGATTTAGCCGTTGACCCCCTAGTACCTAAATTAAGTTTATTAAAAGGGTCACTGTAGTCACCTTTATAAATATCATTCCACCATTCAACCAAGCCATTATTTGAGTTAAGCATGCCCCTTGAAACGTTTCTTAAAAAGAATCTTCTCTCTTCTTCAGATAATTCATTTCTATGCTTATTGACTAAATTAAAGGCAGTAATTAAATTATCTTTATCAGTTAGGTATTGCCTCTCTACTGCTCTTAATTCAGCCTTACTTACATTTTGCTTTTTCTTTTTGTTGGATGACGTCTTAATTGTATTTTGATTTATAAAGATTGCTTTTTCTTTTTGGGGAAGTGGTTCAGGATTATTTCTTTTCTTATTATTGAAATCAAGTGATTTTTTTGAATTTTTAGTTTCTTCTACTTTATTTCCTTTGGATCGGCTACACTTAACTAGACAACTTTTATAAGGAAGGTTAGTCTTAAATTAAGAAAGTAGGCGATTCTTTTTATGGAAAAAAAGAGAAGGACTTTCAGTCCTGAATTCAAACTTCAAATGGTTCAATTGTTCAAAAATGGAAAATCTCGTAAATATATTATTCAAGAGTATACTTTAACACCATCAGCACTAGACAAATGGATTAAAGACTATGATAAAACTGGCTCATTTAAGCATCAAGATAATCTCAGTGAAGATGAAAAAGAATTAAAAAGGTTACGTAAAAAAATAAGCAGTTAAGGAGGGAAACAGATATTTTAAAGCAAGCAGCGCTGATAATGGGACGAAAATAAAAGTTATTAGGCAGAATATCCATCAATATTCGGTATCAGCCATGTGTAAAGCCCTTAAAATATGCCGTAGTACTTATTACTATGAAGTAAATGTCGTGAAAAAAGCAGAAAAATAAGCACAAGAACATATACTGACAGAAAGCATTATCAGTATATTTAATAAGAGTAGAAAATGTTATGAGTCTAGGAAGATTAGAGAAGTGTTAAAAACCAAAGGTTTAGTTGTTTCGAGAAGAAAAATCATTAAGATTATGAAGACCAACGGACTCATTTCATTATATAACAAAGCCCGATATAAACATAAAAAGCAAAATTACAATGAACAATTGATAGATAATAGGCTTAATAGAAAATTCAACAGAAAACATGTGATGGAAGTCATTGTAAGTGATTTAACTTATGTAAAAGTAGCGAATAAATGGCATTATATATGCTTATTTGTTGATCTGTTTAATCGAGACATTATTGGCGTAAGTACTGGTAGACATAAAAATTCAGACCTTGTACTAAGAGCATTATCTAGCATTAAAGGCAATTTACATCGTGTATCTATGTTTCATACAGATAGAGGAAAAGAATTTGATAATGCGTGCATCGAAGATGCTTTAACAACGTTTGGTATACAGCGATCATTAAGTATAAAAGGATATCCTTATTATAATGCGATAGCAGAATCAACGTTTAAAGCTTTAAAAACAGAATTTGTATATCCGAATCGTTTTAGAACATTAGATGAACTTAATTTACAACTATCTGATTATATCAATTGGTTTAATCATCATAGAATCCATGCTTCATTGAACTATCAAACGCCAGTGAATTATAAGTTAAGTACCACATAAAAATTGTCCGGTTTACTGTTGACATACCAAGATGCTGTTAAATTATACTCATGAATAATATCTTTACGAGATTTTCCATTTTTGAACAATTGAACCATTTGAAGTTTGAATTCAGGATTGAAATTCCTTCTCTTTTTTCATAAAAAGAATCGGCTACACTTAATTAGACTAACTTTCCTTATAAAAGTTGTCTAATTAAGTGTAGCCGATTCAAATTAAGTATAGTCTATCCAGACTATTTCGGATATTCTGAAATATTATCTTTTGATTTTTTCAACATTTCCGAGATAAGTAATATACTTCCAAGCATATTCTAATGGACCATATTTATATATTTCCAACCATTTTACACTAAAAGCTATTTGTAAAATCAAAATGATTGTACAAATTATAAATGTAGCTGAAAAACTAAATGAAGGCTTAATGAATAATCCTATGAAAATTATAAGTATTGTCTGACCTATATAATTAGTTAAAGCCATTTGGCCATAACACTTTAAAGGATATAATAATTTCTTTATATTTTTATTTTGTATTAAAATTATTAATGTTATAACATAAAAACTAGCTATAATAGGACTTGTTAATAAAATGAATTCATCAAACTTTTCAAACGATTCAACATATTTTATCAATAAATATTGAGACTTATTTTCTAAAAGAGAATAAGCTGGTAGGGTATTAAGTTTAACTAACGCCCACCAACAAATTATAGATAGAAATGCTAAAATAATCACTAAAATTTTAAAAACCAAAGCATTTTTCTTTAAATATACTATAAAATTAAATTGAGCCGCAGCACAACCCAGTATAAAATAGGGTAAAGGCATTATAGATTTTCCTCCAGCAAGTAGTAAAACAATAAATAATAGCATACCTACACATAAATTTATATATTTATTTAAATTGAAAATCGGAATTAAAAAGAAACCAATTATAGCATATAAAAGTAGTGCTTCTCCTGGTTGCAAAAGATTATGTAAATAGCCTATAACCCCTAGAACAATAATTCTACGAATATAAAGCATATATTTATTTTGCTTTTTTTCTTTTGCATTTCTCATGAAAATGAAAAAACCAATGCCAAATAAAAACGAGAAAATTGCAAAAAACTTTGATTCAATAAAAAGATTCAAAAAAGTTTTGTAAAATATATCAATTTTTGTATAATTTATATTTAAATTTAATAGATATTCTATATTTACAAAAATAATGCCAATGAGTGCGAAGCCTCTTAAATAATCTAACTCATAAATTCTATTATTCTTTATTTGACTCTCTTTCATTATGGTGATTCGCTTTCGATTTCTTTTAATGCCTCACTTGGAATATTTTCTTTGGCTATTTCAGAATATGTTATTACATAGTTTCTCTTGTGTTTAATTTCTAAATATCTTCCTTCTTTTAAAACCTTTGGAGTAGAATACGTTAGTATTGTCTTTTCTCCATTTTTATCATATACACTTTGACTATAAATTGCATCATTATTTTGAAAAACTTCATCTGGTTTTCCGATTTTCAAATAACTTTTCTCTTCATTTATTAATGGATTAAGCTGATTTATAATTCTTGTAACCTCATTATCTTGATCTTGATTTTTAGTAAAATTATTTATACTCAAGAACATAATTATTAATATAAAAAGTAGTATAAATAACATCAACAATATTTTTTTCATTGCACTTCATCTCCTGTTAATATAATATCATTATATTAAATTCTTGGTACTAACAAATTTGTAATATTATGTAACTAATTTGAAATTTTACTGCAATGATAATCAAATTGGTGATATTAGGTCAATAATTTGGACAGTATTTTGTAGAGTGGATCGGCTACACTTACAATGACTTCCATTGAATGTTTTCTATTGAATTTTCGATTAAGTCTATTATCTATCAATTGTTCATTATAATTTTGCTTTTTATGTTTATATCGCGCTTTGTTATATAATGAAATGAGCCCATTGACTTTCATAATCTTAATGATTTTTCTTCTTGAAACAACTAAATCCTTGGTTTTTAACACTTCTCTAATCTTCCTAGATTCATAACATTTTCTACTCTTATTAAATATACTGATAATGCTTTCTGTCAGTAAATGTTCTTGTGCTTCTTTCTCTGCTTTTTTCACGACATTAACTTCATAGTAATAAGTACTACGGCATATTTTAAGGGTTTTACACATGGCTGATACCGAATATTGATGGCTATTTTGCCTAATCACTTTTATTTTCGTCCCATTATCAGCGCTGCTTGCTTTAAAATATCTGTTTCCATTCTCAACTGCTTAACTTCTTTACGTAATCTTTCCAACTCTTTTTCATCTTTGCTGAGATTATCCTGATGCTTAAATGAGCCAGTTTTATCATAGTCTTTAATCCATTTGTCTAGTGCTGATGGTGTTAAAGTATACTCTTGAATAATATCTTTACGAGATTTTCCATTTTTGAACAATTGAACCATTTGAATTTTGAATTCAGGACTGAAAGTCCTTCTCTTTTTTTCCATAAAAAGAATCGCCTACTTTCTTAATTTAAGACTAACCTTCCTTATAAAAGTTGTCTAGTTAAGTGTAGCCGATCCAGGGGGATCACAATTTCTATAGGGATATATCTATTAATTAAATTTAATGAATGTAGATACATTACAGGTAAGTTATTATCAGAAGAAGTTAATAAAAATATAATAAAAAATGGAAAGAAATAAAAATTTCTAATGGGCTGATTGGAAGATGTACACAGTCTTGATAGTTAATATATTGATAAGCAGTCATAGTTTAGCTTTAGTTTTATGAGAATAGTAGGAAGGCTCCTATCGGTTACTAGCAGACCGACTGAAGCCTTTTTGGTAAATATGAATTATTTAATGTCTCAACTGAAAAATAAACGAATTTTAAACAATACGATTTTGATGATTGGTATGGTTCTCAATACTACAATTATACTAATGCAGAGGACTCAATTATTTTCTGGTACATCTTTACAGGACAATTACGTTAAAGAAATCCTTACAGATAATCAAGTGTTACTAAAGCATAGAGCGAAATTTTATAAAAACACATTAGACTTTTTAGCTTTACCTGATGACATAGTTATTTTCCCTTAAACATATAGAGTATGACTCTAATATATACTTTGTGCGTACTAACTTTAAAGCAGCAGAAAAGACTACATGAAACTGGGCAGGGTTACAGCAAACACAACGATTAAAGTGAGACGTAGCGTAGGATTAAAAGGTGAAATTATTGATAGTGATTCATGGATCTATGCGAATGAATAGGCCGATTTTGTAAGCATAACTAAAAATGATGTTTATTGGTGGATTAAATTTAAGTGTCCAATGAATCCAAGCGCTGGGCATTTCTACTTTGCATTATATAGTTATATTCATGAAGTTCTGAAAGAACTTCATTCCTTTTGAATTACTCTTCTCTTATAGGTGAGTGATTGTTTATATTATATTGTGAAGACAGGCGCTTATGTGTCTGTCGTTTAATTTGCGTAGTACAATACATTTGTAGGTTGTATCCTTAGTGACCTATAGCCCAAAATATATTTTTCACAGCCACCCTTCGAGGTGGTTTTTATGTTTATTAAATATTTGTAAGGATAATTTATATCTATAACTCTTTTGCTAACTTAATTATTGTATTCCATAAGTTAAAGGTAGTCGTTAATTAGGCTGTCTTTTCATATTTATAATAATTTATACTTAATCATATTATAAGGGTAGTCGCTTATATGTTTGTCATGTTATTCGCCTAGTACAATACATTTGTAGGTTGTCTTCGATGAGTAACCTATAGCCCAAAATATATTTTTCGCAATCACTCTTCGAAGAGATTTTTTGTTTGTATATTAATATATTGGGTATAATTAAATTGTCTTGCTTACAAAAAATTAATTGGAGATGATATTAGTGACTAACGAAAGTAAATTTGATCAAACTAAATTTAACTTAAAAGAAGCCACAGGTAATGCAATTGGTGATGATACGTTAGAAAAAAAGATAAAGGTTTAGGTAAAATGAAAGAAGTAGTTGAAAATACAAAAGATAAAGTCAATGATTTTGCTAATAAATTTAAGAAATAAAAATTATTGAAATGTATTTGTATCGGTAATATTATTGGTGATTTAATTAATTTTACAATTGAAAGTAAAATATTAGGTAAATGGCGCCAGTTTTAGTTGATGTGTCAATTTCGCCAAGTTTAATTGAACTAATTATTAGATTGTACTGAATCCCATTGGAAAATAGTTTATTTGTGGGGAAAAGGCAATCATTAACTTGTCTCTTTTAAGTTTTAACTTTAATGCAAAAAAATGCATGAAAGTTATAAATATATTGTTCAAATATACACTATCTATAAGACTTATAATTACGCTATCCAGGAATGTCACTGTGTGCTTATTATTCTATTTTATCACATGCTTAAGGATATATTTTTACTTCCCTTTTTATAACTTAATAAGTGGGGGGATTTTATATTAAGATAAAAAATTAATTTTTGATTTATTATTTTTGTAATTTTGAAAAATTATAATCTCCCTTTTTATTGCAAAATTCATTAATTATAACGTTATCTTTTTTCAATGATAATGTTTAAATACTCATTTGCTTCTTCTGTTAAACTCCAACCCATTATATCAATTTCTTGTTTATAATCCATATTTAATCTCCATGACTCTATTGATCAGCATGCAATTTATTATAGTTAATAAATGTATTTTTTAATAATACTTAATTTCCAAACATTAAATCAGTTTTTTGTTATAGAGAAAATCTCATTATTAATAGAATGTACTATATAACAACCATAATATTAAATAACATTTGAACTTTTATTAACTTTGATATAAAAAGGTCAAATTATTAACAAAAAAGATGAAATAATGTATTCAAAATTGACATACTTTTTAAAGTGTGGAATATTAAAATTATAATTTATAGATTAATAAAATTTATGGAGGTAAAATGGAAAATACTTCGAGAATAAGAATCCTAATGATTTCGTTTTTTATTATTGTTACTTATATGATTATAGAAGTCCTAGGAGGAATATGGACTAATAGTTTGGCATTAATTGCTGATGCAGGTCATATGCTAAGCGATGCAATTTCTTTATTAATTTCCTTGTTGGCTATAATAATAGGCGGTAAGGCAGCATCAAAATCAAAAAGTTATGGCTATAAAAGGATTGAAATATTAGCTGCATTATTAAATGCTTTTACTTTAATAGCTATATCATTTTATATTTTTTATGAAGGTTTTACTAGATTTAAAAATCCACCAGAAGTAGCATCGGGCGGTATGCTTTTAATAGCATTTATAGGGTTACTGATTAATATTCTGGTTGCAGGGATGATTTATAAGGGAGGAGATACTAAAAAAAATATCAATATTAGGTCTGCTTTTTTACACGTCATTAGTGATTTGCTAGGATCTGTGGGTGCAATACTAGCAGCATTATTAATTATATGCTTTCAATGGAATCTAGCTGATCCAATAATAAGTATATTTGTAGCTATCTTAATACTATTAAGTGGATTTAGGGTTTTTAGAGATGCTGTTCATATTTTAATGGAAGGTACACCATTAAATATAAATTTAGAAGTTTTAAAGAAAGAAATTTATAATTTGGAAAAAATAGAAGATATTTCAGATATTCACTTATGGAGTATAACAAGCGATATTCACATTTTTACTTGTAAAATCAAAGTGAGAAACGGTAATGAATATCGAAATAATGAAATAATTGATAATATAGAACAGTTATTAAACAGTAAAGGTGTTAATCATGTAACGATTCAGATATTATATTAAACACTATAAAACTTCGTTTAATAAATGATATGTTCCCTTCAAAGTTTATACTTAAAAAGTAAAACTTTGAAGGGAACATATTTTAATGAGTGATGAATATCTGTTAGGTGTTAACCTATAAGATATTTTTATCTTTTGAAACAGTTTGTTTAATCCAATATGTAATAGATAAGACGCTTACACTGTAGTTCTTAGATAATGAGTTATCAGAACTTCTGGTCTGATGAAGAGAAATAATAGATACTTTAAATTTATTAGGGTAACGTCTAGATGAATTGGGATTGAACATTCACAATGGCGTAGATTAATGTAATTGTCGATAATTTCTATATAACTATATTATAGAAGATAAAATAACACATTTATATAATGAATATGATATTTCGTAAACTTCTATTTTCACCTTCATTACTTGAGTTTTCAACACAAAAATTATAATATATTGGTTATTTATGCGATTTTATTTGTTAAAAGGAGAATATATGTATATACTGGTTGGTTTTATAATTACTATAATAGGTTTATTACTCATAAGAATAGAAAAAAGAAGCTTGATTAACGGTATTATATTTAGCTTTGGAATTATATTTTTGCTTTTAAGTGTATTTTTTGCAATAGCAAATTTCATCTATAATTCTTTCCCTAAGTATAACCAGCTATTGGAATTATCTACGTATTTCTTTATTTTCATTGTTTTCTTGAACTTATTAATATTTACCATTTATAGTATTTCGAAATATTTTAGAAAAGAGCATATTGATAAAATTATAGGAATGTTTATTTTATTTATATTGAATTTTTCGAGTTCTATTTGGGGAACTCTATATTTTTTTGTGATGGATGGAAAATTGAGTAATGAGACAGCATCTGAAGTTTTATCAATAATAGTACTTCTTGATTTTTTGCTTTGTTGTATGTTTATATTTTATTTAATATATAGTTTGTTCTATCAATTCTTTCCTGTAAAAGAGGAGGTTTCCTATATAATTATATTAGGTTCTGGAATAAGAAGTTTAGAACTTCCTCCTCTTTTAAAATCGCGTGTAGATAAGGCAATAGAAATTTATTACTCTTCTAAAGCTGCTCCTACTTTTATTGTATCCGGTGGTCAAGGGAATAACGAACCTTATTCTGAGGCTTTTGCCATGGCAAATTATTTATACACTAAAGGTTTTTCGAAAGATATGGTTTTAATTGAAGATGAATCGAAAACTACATATGAAAATATGTTGAATTCTGCTGAAGTTATAAAAAAACATAAGGGTTTTGAAAACATTAATGGTTCTGTTATATTTACAACTAATAATTATCATGTTTTTAGAGCTGCAATCTATGCAAAAAGAGCAGGGTTAAATGCTAATGGTGTAGGAGCTCCCACAGCTTTTTACTTTTTACCTTCTGCTTTATTGAGAGAATTTATAGCTTTACTTTTCATGCATAAGTTATCAATGATTATTCTATTTAGTATTACTGTTTTATTGTTTTTGTACTTTTAATTATTTTTTTACTTTTTACTATAATTACGCTATAGAATTCGAATAAATGAAAAAAGCAATGGACAATTGAACTATATCTCGTCAAGTAGACAATTAAAAAACAAGAATGTATTTTGGTTATCTTCATATCTAACATATGAAGATAACCATTTTTAACGTGATATGGTCTTTGTTAAAAACTATATATGGAGCAATCGTTTTGACTAGTATTCACTTATCATCTAATTGCTTTATGATTTGTCTTTTAAATAGTGTATAAAAGTGATATTTATGCAATGAAAATGTAAATATATCTTGAACAGCAACAAATAAAGTAACTATCGAATAATTATTTTGAACTACTCCGACCTATTAACCATACATTCTATAAACTATAAAAATATTGGTGCATTTATTAAAAGAATATAAAATTGTAACTTAGTTAAGGTGCTTAATCATAGACACTAATTAAGACGATTATGAAAATTTAAATATGAAAAAATATTCATGAATAGTAGCGAAAGCATGATGGGAATAATGAAAGTTATTAAATTATATAAAATATTGCTTTGTTCAATTTAACCTGGTAAAGTTTATTAGTAAAAAATATTTAGGAGTTTTTTATGAATACTTTAAAAGTACCTTACCAAAGTATTACGGAGCTGAAAAAAGCACCTAATGAGACTTTTGAAAAAGCTCGAAAGTTAAAAGATGCAGTATATATATTCAATAAAAGTAGTGTTGTTGGAGTAGTTCTTACTCAGTATCAATATGAAACAATGCATAAGATGATACACGAGTATCAAAGTAAAATTGAAAATTATGAAAAAACAACTTAATAAATAATACGAAATGGATGGTAAATAATGTTTAATCAAAAAATAAAATACTCAATCAGAAAATTCAAATTAGGTGCGTTTTCAGTAGCAGTAGCATCGGCTTTAGTTTTTTTAGCTAGTCCAGGAACTTCAGAGGCTTCTGAAGAGACCAATGAAAAGTTAGATTCCAAAAAGACTTTAGATAGTGAGGAAACTAGTGGAATACTCTCCTTAGAAGAACAACCAAAAGAAGAAAATAAAGTAAGAGAAGAAGAACAACCAAAAGAAGAAAATAAAGTAAGAGAAGAAGAACAACCAAAAGAAGGAAATAAAGTAAGAGAAGAAGAACAACCAAAAGAAGAAAATAAAGTAAGAGAAGAAGAACAACCAAAAGAAGAAAATAAAGTAAGAGAAGAAGAACAACCAAAAGAAGGAAATAAAGTAAGAGAAGAAGAACAACCAAAAGAAGGAAATAAAGTAAGAGAAGAAGAACAACCAAAAGAAGGAAATAAAGTAAGAGAAGAAGAACAACCAAAAGAAGGAAATAAAGTAAGAGAAGAA
>Ga0209547_100137_pt1 | contig 13397 bp, 16 predicted proteins | sample UppTromicrDC3115_FD_185843 | JGI IMG/M metagenome (GOLD analysis project Ga0209547, IMG submission 185843) | Upper troposphere microbial communities from Oklahoma, USA - DC3-115 (SPAdes) (version 2) | ecosystem: Environmental > Air > Outdoor Air > Unclassified | place: USA: Oklahoma | collected...
TTGAACCAGGAATTGGTAATACAAATGCTCGTGATCCTGTAGCAAAGATACAAACATCATATGGAACATGTATGCCCGATTGCGTGATCACCTGTTTATCGTTTCGTTGAACTTCAATGACTGGGTCCGCAACAATGAGACGAATATGATGTGCTTCATACCAGTCATAATCGTTCATGATTGTTTCTTCTACTGTCATCTTGTTTTGTAAAATATTAGACAACATAATTCGGTTATAATTTGGATACTGTTCTTTCCCAATGATTGTGATGTCATATTTATCTGCATCTCTATCTAATATTTCTTCAATTGTACGCAATCCTGCCATACCATTGCCAATCATTACTAGTCGTTGCTTAGTCATCATTTATCCTCCTTGTATGTTTCATTTAAAAAAGTTTCTACTGCTTGTGCGATGTGTTTTACTTTTCTACAATCTATGCCTTCTGAACTGAACGTTAGCTTAATGTCATCAAATTCAATCTCTCTCATATTATAAAAATCGGATTGACTCTTATCGCCTGTTTGATTGATCCATTGATAACTTTTAGCATCCTGTTTTATCTGTTCATTTACCGATGTATCATTAGTTGCGGCTATAATTAAGTCAGCGTCTTCAATATCTGTTTGGTCATAACATTTTGTTCTTAATTTGACATTAGGATGCTCAATTGCAAAAAATTCTGGAAGGAATTTTTTACTAATAACATGTAGTGTCCCTACATCTTCTTTTAATATTTGTTTTACTTTTCGATAAGCAATCTTGCCGCCACCGATAACTACCACACGTTTATCATTTAAATTAAGTTGAATAGGATACATTGTGTAACACCTCTATCTCTTGAATTCTATCTTCTATTATTTTTGAGAGCTTTGGATCAAAATTAATCGCCGATGAATAATGGACCTTACTTGACGATGGCATATGCGCTATCTCATGTTTCACTTTATTAGCGAGAAATCCGTCATATAGAAATACTGGTACTATCAAGATATTTTCATTCATTAAGAGGAATGGTTGTAATAATTTTTGGTATTGATAGTCACCATAAACCATCATCATATGCATTGGTTTATCAAAGACATCACATGCTTGCATCAACTGATTCAATTCAATGTCTGGCATATCATAAACAGAGCTCCCATGTCCGATAAATACAATTCTATCGACTTGTACAGTTCGTTTTAATACATGCGTAATATGATCAATCATAATATCTGCCATATTGTTATGTGTCGCTAATGGTTGTGCAATTCGATATTCTATTTGCGGATAAGTTTGTTTGATATTATTTAAAATGCTAGGAATATCATCACAATAGTGCTGAGCTGAAAATAACAATAACGGTATGATTTGAAATGACTGATGTCCTTCTTGTATTAAATCCTTCACAACTCGTTCTAAATGTTGTGTATCACTTTCCAAAAATGAGAGATGAATTGTTCGTTGATGTTTTGACATTAATTCGTTCACAAAATCACTAAGCCTTTGGTTCAACTTGCCATGTCGCATACCATGAATAACCATAATTGTTTGTGTCATTAGATTCCCCACTCTCTTTATACTTAAATTGTAATACAAATACATTTATTTTTGTGAAAACATTCACAAAAATATGTAAAAATAGGGAATCCCCTTAGTTCAATCATAAAAGGATTCCCTATGTCGTATTTAGTATTATTTAAAAGGTGGTTGCCCCAGCACTTCTTCATCAAAACGTTCTGGTATGAGTATTTTTCTCATAATCACACCTAAATCGCCATCATTTGTTTCATGTTCCGCATACACTTCATAACCACGTTTTTTATAAATCTCAAGTAACCATGGATGTTTACGTGCCGATGTTCCTAGTGTTACTGCTGGCACTTTCAACGTATCTCGTAAAAATGTCTCTTCAACATATTTTAAAAGTTGACTACCTATTCCTTGCCCATCATATGAAGGTTTCGTCGCAAACCACCAAACAAAAGGATAAATGGATAGTCGACGCTTACTTTCCCATGGGAAACGAACGGTAATTGTTGATATGATTTCATCATCATTTTCCAACACAAACGTTGTATTTTTGATGAGATTATTCTTTACTAAATCTAAGTCTGCATTTACAGATGGCCAATCAATTCCTAACTCTCTTAGTGGCGTGAATGCATCATGCATAATTTGATGCAATGCTTCTGCATCAGATTCTTCAGCAATTCGAATATTATAATACGACATGTTATCGCTCCTATCTATCATTTATACATATATTTTAAAATTAAATTCATGCACAAACATAATGTTTCATCATATCATTACAATATGGCTTCACACACATGGCGTCAATTAATACGTTCTAAAAGATATTTTTACATCTAAAATCATAAAAAGCCTAAAACACTTCCATGTCTTAGGCTTAAAATTTTCAACTAACTTTATATTCATTTTAAATATCTAGTTTTTCTATCACTGATTTACTTACTTAAACTATCTCTTTTACCATTTAAGTACGCATATACTAAACCAACAAAAATACCGCCGCCGATAAAGTTACCTATGAAGGCAAATACAATATTTTTCAATACATGTAGCCAAGCTACAGCGTCAATATCATAAAATACCATACCTGCATACAATCCTGCATTGAACACGACATGCTCATAGCCCATAAATACAAAAACAACAACGCCACATGCAATGAAAAACGCTTTAGATAAACCATCTTTAAATTGTATCGATACATAAATACCAATATTAATAAAGAAATTACAGAAAATCGCTTTGACAAGAATCGCATACCAAGTACTATCTATGGTTTTACCATTTACCATTTTCGTTAAACTACCTAGCATCTCAGGTGACATAATTGGTGTGAATTTCATCAATGCGAATAGTATAAATCCACCAATAATATTGAATAGAAAACAATACAAACAAATGGCTAATACTTTGTTCATCGTAATCACTTTATAATACCAACCTACAGTTAAGTACATAAAGTTACTCGTTAACAATTCTGAATTGGTAAGAACGATCAGCACGAGTGCCAAACTAAAAGAAATGGCGCCCATTAAATTGACTAAACCTTCATTTGTACCAGTAAATTGTGTTTTAATCGCAAGCATGAACACTGTCACGATAGCTAGTAAAAAACCTGACATGATTGCTTTTAATGCGTAACGTCCCGGCGTTTGGTTAAACATAACAGCTTTCATTTGTACTTGACTATTAATGCTTTCAACTGTTGCTTTAGATGTATATGTATCGTCGATCGTCTTGGTATTGTCTACCATAACATTCTTGTCCTCCTCTAAATCATTAAAAATTTATTTCACTATCAGTGCCATTATATGTGTTTTCAAAGTCATTGAATAGGGCAAACAGTCATATTTTATTAAATAAATAGATTGATAGTTAATACAAATTCCCGTAAACTCTACTTGTATACATTTCACACACAAGAATGTGCATTAAGGAGGCCTCTCATTGAACACGCAGTTTTCTGTTTCTATCCATATTTTAACGCTACTCGCCACAGAAAAAGAACCTGTATCGAGCCAGTATATTGCCGATAGTATTAATAGTAATGCGACACTCGTGCGCAAACTATGTCGCTACTTAAGAAATGGACATTTAATTCAAAGCAGTCAAGGCATTTCAGGATATCGATTAGCACGTCCCGCTTCAGAAATTAATTTAAGTGATATCTATCAGCTCATTTTTGCAGAAACATCGCATTTTGCTAAAATTCATAAAGACCCAAATCCACAATGCTATGTCGGTAAACATATTAGCCATACACTTGATGGTATTTTTAATGAAGTAGACGAAACCGTTATCAATAAACTCAATACCTACACCATTCAAGATGTTATAGAACGCTTTTAAAAAACAATCCCACATGCAAAATTGCATGTGGGATTATTGTATAAATACAAGCTTAAAACTATTGTTTAAATTTAGTTAGTACGTGTAAACCATAAGCAAAGATTCCGTAACCTGCTAATGTACGTAAGAACCACTTGAAAGTATGGCTACTTAGACTTTTTTCATTAAGTAATAATGCAGGTAATAATGTACTAAATGAATAAAGCCACAGCACTTTTATATAACGTTTATTCATCACACACACCTCTTTTCAATATTAATTATATCGAAAAGTGATGGTTATGATTTCAACAATTCTTTGACTTTTTTAGTGTCTTGCCAAAAGGCTTTCTAAATTGTCAAAGGTACTATTCATACCCGCTTCAACACCCATATCTAATAACTGCTGTGCTGCTTTGGCATCTGGTAGTTCAGCAATTGAAATTAATGTTGTTGTGCTATCTTCATGCGATTCGAGTTGAATCGTATTATGCATGCCTGCCATTTTATTATCAATGTTACCTTCTTTATCTGCAAAATAATCATTGTAATCAATTAGTTTCGGTTCCATCACTTCATTATATTGAGTGATAGTATAACTTGTACCTTGAGGTGCGCGAATTGCAAAAAACGCTTTCCCTCCAGTTCTCACATCAAATTCATAAACTTCTGTAGAAGCGCCTTGAGGGTGGAACCATGCTTCAAATAATGATTGTTCTGTGTATGCATCGAATATTTTTTCCGCAGTTGCATTAAATTGCCTTGTGAAAATAATTTTATTTTCTTCTACTTGTATACTCACTTAAGACTCTCCTTCATCCATGATGACATATGACGTTATATATTTTATTTTTGCATCCTTCCGATGACTTTCAAATTCAATCACATCTGAAAAATAAACAACCGAGCCATTTTCTGCAACTTGAGTACCATGTATTGCACCACTTTTACCATGAGAAAGGTTTGCTTTTACTTCAATTGAAGCAATATTTGTCTGATGCTCCGTTAATTCTTGAACCAACGCATCAAATCCTTCTAATTTAAAAGCACCAGCAACTTCCCAAACTACATCTTCACTCAATACTGTGTGTAGTTTATCTTCGTCTATAAGTGCTGAACCAATTAGAAACGTTAACATACTTTCTCTTTTGGGCGCATTATTGCAAGACAAATCTCCAGTGAATTGAAATGGTACTTCAATATCTGTTTCACCTTTAAAGTTCATATTTTTAGCTTTCAGAGCATCTTCCAAAATACCAATTGCTTTAGGTCCAACACCGTGAATTCCAAGCAATGTTGTCCGATCATATTTTGACACTGCCTCTAAGCTAGTTACACCTATATTATTAAGTGCACTTGTTGCTGGTTTCCCTATTTTAGGTAAGCTTGTTGTCATATCATCATCTCCTTCTTTATGCTTACTATACCCAAATTACAATACAGTTAATAGTTAAATATAAGCTTGATATTCATGGATGTGTGTGACTGGAGTTTGGTTGACGAAAAATATAATTTGTACTATCTTATATTATAAGATAGTTAGGAGATGGATGCCATGTCAGTTTCAAGTCAAATGATGAAAGGTCTGTTAGATGGCGCAATTTTAGGTCTTATTGCCCAAGGCGAAACGTATGGCTACGAGATACTAGACAAACTAAAAGCACAGCAATTTCCTGAAATCAGTGATGGTAGTATTTATCCGGTGTTATTGCGATTAAGTAAAAAAGGTTATATTATTTCCTACACCAAAAAATCAAATACAGGTGGTCCGAAACGTAAATATTATACAATCACAGCTGATGGAAAAAGTGAATTAGCACAATTTAAATCTAAGTGGCATGACTTAAATAGCGGTATGAACAATTTAATGAGGAGTGTTAATCATGTTGAGTAACAAAGCTGAAGATTTTTTATTAAAACTGAGAATTGAATTATTATTTCGCGGAAAAGACGAAGCTGATATTAATGCGATAGAAGAAGAATTGCGCGACCATATAACTACTGCCGAAGCTAATGGTGATAATATTAACGAGTTATTAAACACACCTATTAAAACATATGCAGATACATTTTCAAAAGAACTCAAACTCACTCAAGGTATATATAAATATATCGGCTATATTATTTCATTTATGCTGATCATGGCTATTATTCCAAGAATGTTAGATAATTCATTTCAATTAAGTTTATCCTTAATTTTATATATTATTTTCATCTTTGTAGGTTCGCTTTTCGCAACCCTATTTTTAGTAAAAAAAGTATTATTAAAATGGGGTGATAGCAAAATTACCTATACTATCGTCGGATGTGTGTCCGTAATTACTTTTGGAATTTTTATACTATGTGAGTTTTTATTGCGTGATCATCCTATACTCACTTTATGGAGACCATCTGAAAATGTAAATTTCATTATTGGAATCACTTTACTTGTAGTGACAATGATCGCTTGCTTCATAATTAAGCAAAAATATTTTGCTTTTATCATATTGCTAATTAGTCTACCAAATCTCATCGGTAAGTTATTTGTGGGCGGTGATTATACTAATAAAAACTTTATACTGGTGTCATCTATTGTTATTATTATTATTTCTTGGGGATTTATCATTACGCTTTTAGTACAATATTGGCGTGAAAAAAAATCAAATAACTCAACAGATTAATAGAAAATGGGAGCTCAACAATTGTTGAGCTCCCATTATTTGTATTTCATTATAACTATTTGTAGCTGAATTTTAATCTTCTAATGCAAACTCTAAGCTCACTTGGAACTTCACATCTTTACCAATCATAACGCCACCAGTTTCTAATGCTTGGTTGAAAGTGATACCATATTTTTCACGATTAATCGAACCATTTACTACAAAGCCTACAGTCGTCGCACCATTCATTGGGTTCTTACTTTGGCCTTCATATGATAAGTCAAATGTTTCTTCGTTCGTAACGCCTTTAATCGTAACATTACCTGTAATTGATTTTTCATCTGCTTTTGTAATTTCAAATTTAATTTCTGGATGATTGGCTACATCTAAGAAATCCTCACCACGTAAATGTGCATCACGATCACCGACACGCGTATCAATTGAGTTTGCATCAATTGTAAAGTTGCCTCGTATTGAATTTAAATCTTCTATGTTACCCTCAATATTTGCATTAAAGTCAGTAAATCTACCTTTAATATTAGAAATCATTAAATGTTTCACTGAAAATTCCACAACTGAGTGTGCTGGATCAAAATTGAATTTTGTCATTTAAAATCTACCTCCAAAGTATCTTTAAGTTTTTGATACACTTATTATATCAAGTATATAAAATATATCAACTAAAATGTTTCACTCTTGGAATACATATATTTTATTCCCTTTTTCTTTAAATGTATTCATGTGAAACTTTTATTTTTGAAGGCGTTCGTATTAATGACTTTACCTATTTAATGTGCCATCATTTCTTCTTTAATGCCTTTACCATCTAAGTTAGCTGGATAATATGTTGGCCAATTATCTAGTTCTTTCAATACTTTCTTTTTGTCATTCCCCATAAATATATGGAAGTGTTCTGACTTCTTAGGTGCAATATTATGATCGCTAAATTGTACATATTTGGGTAATCCTTCTTGCCCATTATCTTTTAATTTAAAAGTATATCTGACACCTCTGTTACCTTTTTCATATTTTAAAATATCTTTGCCATCGTAAATGTATTTCCCTGTGATTTTTTTGCCATCTTTTTCAAATGTTATCGTATCATTTTCAATTTTAATGTGATTGATATCTGTTTTATAACCTTTATCATAATAAGCTTTATATGCTTTCTCAGACATCGAATCATCCTCTTCTGCTTTATGTTTCATAACATCATCAAGCGTGCCATCTTTTAAATAAGGATACACAGACTGCCAATTTCCTTTATAATCAACTAAAGTTCTATCCTTCACTTGTGAACCTTTAAAATAACCATCTGATATTGCCTTGTCATATTTTGAATTTTCTTTACCATGGTCATCAATTTTATGTTCATCACTAAGTGCCTTGTCAATATTCGTAATATTTTGCTTCATCAATGATTGATAAGTCATTTTGTGATTTTGTTGCTGCGCTTTATTTAATGATTCCATATTGTAGAATTTTAAAGGTTTTGCATCTGTTTCTTTACGAATCGTTTCCGTTACCTTATTCGATACATTATCTTCATATAGAATGTATTTTGCTCCTGAATCTTTAATTTCTTTTACAATCTTAGTTAAGGCTTTTTGCGAAGGATCCTCTGCATTCATGTTTTGTACCCCTTTTTGTACAAATCCATATCTTTCAGCTAAATATCCAATAGATTCATGTGAAATAAATACCGTATTGCCTTGTTTATCTTTCGTAATATCTGTCATTTGTTTATCAATTTTTTCAAGATCTTTATTTAATTTTTGATAATTCTTTTCATATTCTGCTTTATTTTTAGGATCTTTCTTTACTAATTCATCTTTGATTGCCTTCGCAAATGTTTGATCAAACTTAGGATCTAACCAAACGTGCGGATCATAACCACCATGATGGTGGTGTGCTTCTTCACTATGTTCATGTGATTCTTCGTCATGACTATGTTGATCTGTTAATAATTGTGATTTATCTAATTTGTCTTCAAGTGATAATTTTTTATCATCTTGTTTTATTGTTGCTGCCACTTTTTTGGCTACGGGATCTAGGTTATCACCTGTATATAAAAATAAATCAGCCTTTGAAGCATTAATAATATCTTTTTGTGTTGGTTCATAACTATGTAAATCTGTCCCTGCTGGATAAATAGACGAAACTTCAACATGTTTCCCGCCAATTTGTTCTGCAAATGATTTTAACGGAAAAACAGTTGTATTAATTTTAATTTTCTTGCCATCATTGCTCCCCGATTTATCTGTATTACCACAGCCTGCTAAAACGACAATAAGTGCTACAGTGATTAAAAGTAAGTATGTTATTCTCTTCATTATGTAATCCTCCCAAATAGTAATTGTTACGATTTATTATTATAATCCTACTTTTCACAAAGCGCAATAGTACAACTGAGTTTTTAGGAATTATTTCGATTTAAATCCACAAAAAAATCCTAAAACATAGGCTTTATATGTTTTAGGACCTCGCTCTTTATTTAAATATGTTGATCAATTTTCTTTTTATATTGTTTAAAATCGTATGGATCTTCTAATTTGTCACCGTGTATATAAACAGTCGGTGCAGTTTTCACATGATTTTCTTTGTATTGTTGTTGATCTTTTTGTGCAGCTTTCCATGATTTACTATCTTTTTTCTTATAATCTGCTTTAATCTGAGCTTTAACTGATGACGATATCGATAACTTATCTATTTGTTTATCTACTAGTTTTTTATTTATCCATGCTTTTTCTGAATCCGGTTGTTGTTCAAACATAAGTCGTTGAAATTCCAAAAACTGTTTCGGTGCATAATGTTGAATCGCATGACCTGCTCTTGAACCAATAATACTGTCACCACCTAAAAAAGCCATATTCACAAATTGATAATCAATTTTGTTTGTATCAATATACTCTTTTTTTAATTTTGGCATGACTTTGATTTCCACTTTTTTACAGTAAGGACATTTAAAATCACCATACATAATTACTTTTATTCTGCCTTGACTATCCTTCTTGTCTGCTTTATGTACTTCTGTATCGTTTGAACAGGCTGTTGCTATAATAACCAATACTAGCAATAATATAAATGAGCATTGTTTCTTCATAATATTTTTTAGTTCACCCTCTTGTTGTCACTGATCTATGATTCAATATCCATATTCTCTTCTTTATAGTCAGGTTTATGTTTCTGTGCATATCCTTTAGCTTTAAAATCTTTAATATATTGTGCTTTACCATCTTTAAATTGATAAGTGTAATGATGTACTTCTGCATCATCTTTGATAGGTTTGTACGCAATCATTACGTATTTCCCTTTATCAAAAACATATATATTGGAATTCTTTTTCTCAAATTTGCGTTCAACATCACCTTTATGTTCTTTTGCTAAATGTTTTTGATATTTCTCTTGTTTCTTCACAGCTTTATCTATTTTATCTGCATATTTACCACTGCTACATCCAGCAATAACAAGTGTAGCAATCGCAATCAGCGCGATTAGTTTTTTCATTATTCAATTCACTCCTAAAACTAAAATCATTTCAATACATTATTCCCGTAAACCATATCATACACTGATTAATCCGAATGTACTACACTAATTTTAATAATTCCCTTCAAAATTATACAAACACGATTTATTTTACTTATAAATAAGTATTACGTTTTCTATTACATAATTCATGGTATTTAATGTTGACTTTGCTATACTGTTTATATACGTTACTCAATTTAATTTCAAAATAAAATATTGCCATTTAAGGAGGCAAAATACATGTTATTTGTGAATCTTTCTCCTGAAGAATTTCAGCAATTCACACAAACACACTTTTCTCACTATACACAAACGCGTATCAACTATGATGCGCAACATCAAGCGCACCTATTAGGTGTTAAAGATGAACAAGGTGAGGTTATAGCTGCCGGTATGTTTACTGAGGCACGTGCGTTAAAGTTTTTTAAATACTTTTATAGCCAACGCGGCCCAATTCTCGATTATAACAACATCGCGCTAGTAAATTTTTATTTCAAATCATTAACAGATTACTTAAAAAAACATAATTGTCTTTATGTATTACTTGATCCATACATTTTAGAGAATTTAAGAAATGCAGACGGTGAAATTATTGAAAGTTATGATAACCGCATACTCATTAGTACTTTAGAACAACTGGGATATCATCATCAAGGGTATCCAGTAGGCTATTCCAAGTCTAGTCAAATCCGCTGGTTATCTGTTTTAGATTTAAAAGGAAAATCAGAGCAACAACTGCTAAAAGAAATGGACTATCAAACACGTCGTAATATCAAACGTACTGAGGAAATGGGCGTTAAAGTAAGACAATTGCCTATTGAAGAAACAGATCGCTTTTTCAAATTATTTAAAATGGCTGAAGAAAAGCATGGGTTTAGCTTCCGTGATGAACCTTATTTCAAGCAATTGCAAAGAGATTACCAAGGGTATGCTTCACTACAATTAGCTTATATTGATTTGAATGAGTATATCAATGGTCTTCAACAAAAATTAGATGACTTAAACAATCAGATGAAAGATGTTGAAACTGCATTAGCAGAAAGTCCTAATTCTAAAAAACAAAAAACTAAACAAACACAACTTAATCAACAACTTACAAGTACCCAACGTAAAATTGACGACACACGTGCAACAATCGAATCAGATGGAGCTATTCTTGACCTTGCAGCTGCAATTTATATTTATAATGATTATGAAGTTTACTATTTATCAAGTGGCTCGAATCCAAATTATAATGCCTATATGGGTGCCTATAAATTACAATGGGAAATGATTAAATTTGCCAAAGAACACAATATTGATCGCTATAATTTCTATGGTATTACTGGTGACTTTAGCGAAGACGCGATTGATTATGGCGTTCAACAGTTCAAAAAAGGCTTTAATGCGCACGTTGAAGAATATATTGGCGACTTTGTAAAACCAATTAAACCGTTACTATATAAAGCAGGTAAAATTTCAGGTAAATTATAATAATTAAGCATGTATCATTAAAACAAGTACACAATATAAAAAAATAGCACTCAGATGATTGAATTCAATTCATCTGAGTGCTTCTTCTCATTTTAATACTATTTTATTCTGGTGTTTGTGCTTGCTCTTGTTCTTGTTCTTGCTCTATTTTACGTTTACTTTTAAGCATAAATACACTGATTAAACTAATAACTGAAATACTCACTGCAAACCAGAAAGCAGCATGATAACCACTAAGTAATGCTTCGTGTTGGATTTGCATTGTCATTTCTTTTTTACCCATGCCTTTATAATCACTCATATTTGGAGTGAAATCCTTAGCAACTTGACTCATGATTGTAATAAGTCCTGCTGTACCTATAGATGCAGAAATTTGTTGCACCGTATTCGTCATTGAAGAACCATGCGCATTCATCTCACGTGATAGTTGATTCATCGTATGCGTCATTAATGGCATTAAGCCAAGTGCAATACCTATCATACGAATCGCATAAACAGTTGCTAATATTACAGAAGATGTGTGCTCATCCATAAAGATAAAGTATGAACTTGTTACGACAACGATCAACATTCCAATAAATGCTAATATTTTCGCACCATACTTTTCATATAATATTCCTGATACAACCGACATAATCCCCATTACAATCGCACCTGGTAATAGAATAAGACCAGACTGTAAAGCTGTATCTTTCATTATATTTTGTACAAACATAGGCAATACCGTTTCAGAACCAATCATTGCAATCATTGTGAAAGCCATAATAACAATGCCTACTGCGAATTGACTATTTTTAAATACTGAAAAATCAAGTAGTGGTGTTTTGAGACGTGTTTGTCTGAAAATAAATATCACTACTAAAATGATTCCGCCAATAACAGTTGTCAATACGACTGGGTCGTTCCAGCCATCTCTTGAAATTGAACTTGTACCATATAACAAGCCACCGAAACCTAGTACTGACAATACAATTGATAATATATCAATCGGTGTCTTTCTATTTGTCCCGACATTTTTAACAAACTTGAGTGAAGCAATAAAAGTTATTGCAGCAATTGGAGCTACTACGTGGAATAGCGAACGCCAATCAAAGTACTCTACTAAATATCCTGAAAGTGTTGGTCCAATAGCCGGTGCCAAACCAATCACTAAACCAAATGTCCCCATATACTTCCCACGTTCATGAGGTTCAAAGATATCTAATATCGTCGTCATCATTAATGGCATCATAATACCAGAACCTAAGGCCTGAACAATTCTTGCACTTAATAGTACACTAAAGTTCGGACTAAAGCCTGCAATAATCGTCCCAATAAAGAAGATGAAAATAGCAGTTAAAAACACTTGTCGTGTTGAATATCGCTGAATCACCATTGCAGATAGTGGTACTACAACACCATTTGTTAACAAGAATGCTGTCGTTAACCATTGTACTTGTGTGTAATCTATATCAAAGTCTTTCATAATGCTTGGTAATGCCGTTGTTAACAGTGTTTCATTTAAAAGTCCAAAAAAGCCGCCAAACAACATCATCAAGATCATAATTATTTTTGTTTTTTGAGTCATGTTACTCTCCTATTTACGCTTAGTCTATATTACTTAATTTTGTCGCATTTATGCATTATACATTTATTTCGATATCTTGACATTAAAATTACTTAAAAATATTGTATTTTTTACACTAATTGCGGGAAATTTAATACTAAGTTTAATGTAAAGGTTTTAAATCGTAATAATTACTATTTACTTTTCTATTCTTCTCCTTCATAATATTTTTTATAAAATAAAGGAGGTTATCAAGATGAAACTAGACTTACAAACTGCACGCAGAAACTTAAATAGCCCAAATATTAAAACAAGAAAGCGCGCACGTAAAATTATTCAACACATAAACGCAACAAATAAT